>Ga0172379_10000072_pt1 | contig 255765 bp, 241 predicted proteins | sample GrowelOW334metaG_FD_119756 | JGI IMG/M metagenome (GOLD analysis project Ga0172379, IMG submission 119756) | Groundwater microbial communities from an aquifer near a municipal landfill in Southern Ontario, Canada - Groundwater well OW334 metaG | ecosystem: Environmental > Aquatic > Deep... | reverse complement strand
GGTGACCGGCATGTAGAGCAGCGTCCCCTCGTTCAGGGGTGGCATAAATTCCGACCCCAGGCGGTTCCAGGGGTAGTAGAGGGTGGCCGTGAGCAGCAGGGCGAGGACCAAAATGATCCAGGGAGCGCGCAGGACACTGTGGATGACCGGTCGGTAGAGGAAAGCCAGGACCCGATTCAGGGGGTTTTTGCTTTCGGGGAGGATGCGGCCGCGAATGAACCAAGCCATGAGGATGGGCACCAGGGTTACCGAGAGCATGGCGGCGGCGGCCACGGAAAACGTCTTGGTGAAGGCGAGCGGCGCGAAGAGCTTGCCCTCCTCGCCGCCCAGGGCGAAGACCGGCAGGAAGGAAACGGCGATGATGATCAGCGAGAAGAACAGGGCTGGACCGACCTCCTCCGCCGCCGCTATGGCCGCCGCCCAAGGGTCGACGCCGGGGTTGTGTTCCAAATGCTTGTGCATATTCTCGATCATGACCACGGGGGCATCCATCATCACGCCGATGGCGATGGCGATGCCGCCCAGGGACATGATGTTGGCGGGGATGCCCATCGCCCACATGATGAGGAGGGCGGCCAGTATTCCCAGCGGCAGGGCGACGAGGGCCACCAGCGCCGAACGCGCACGCAGCAGGAAAAGCAGAGAAATAAGTGCTACCGCCAGGGATTCTTCCAGCAACTTGCCGGTCAGGGTATGAATGCTGCGCTGGATGAGCGGGGCTTGGCTATAGGTCGTGACGACCTGCACCCCCTTGGGCAGGGAGGGCCGGATGTCCTTCAGCTTGCGCTCGATCTGGCGGATGAGGGCATAGGCGTTGCCGCCCTGGTTCATCATCACGATACCACCCACCACCTGGCCCTGGCCGTTGAGATCGGCGATGCCATTGGGTAATTGCGGGCCCAACTGCACCCGAGCCACCTCCCGCAGCGTAATGGGCACGCCGTCGCGCACGGCCAGCGACGCATCCTCCAGGTTTTTCAGGGAACGAATGTAACCCGAGGTGCGGACGATATAACTCGCTTCTCCCATGTCCACCACCGAGCCACTGGTTTCCCCGTTGGCAGCACGGATGGCGGTCTCTACCTCCGGCAGAGTCAGGTTGTAGGCGAGGAGTTTCTGGGGGTCCACCACCACTTGGTACTCCTGCACCATGCCCCCCACCGTGGCCACCTCCGCGACGCCAGGGATGCCTTGCAGTTCGTATTTGAGAAACCAGTTCTGCAGGGTGGTGAGCTGGGCGAGATTCAAGGTCCCGCCGGGATCGCTGAGGGCGTACTCGAAGATCCAGTCCACCCCCGAACTGTTGGGACCCAGGGCTGGCGTGATCCCCGGCGGCAGTTTGGACTGTACCTGACTCAGGTATTGGAGTACTAGGTTGCGGGCCTGATAGATGCTGGTGCCCCCTTTGAAGAGGACATAGACATAGGAGTCCCCGAACATGGAGTAGCCACGCACGGCCTGGGCACCGGGTACCTCCTGCAGGGTGGTCTCCAGGGGATAGGTGACCTGGTCCTGAACGATTTGCGGAGCCTGACCCGGATAGGAGGTCTTGACGATGACCTGGGTGGGCGAGATGTCGGGGATGGCTTCCAGCGGGATATTCATCACCGCCAACGTACCACCAACGATCAACACCAGAACGGCGATCACGACCAGCAGGTAATTGGCCATGCACCAGCGCATAATCGCCCTAATCATGAGACTGGCCTCCCTGACCCCTGTTCATCCCGGCCGTGGCACTCGTGGTGGGCGCCGTGTTGCCCCCCAGCATACGGGCCTTGACGGACTGGAACTGAGATTCGGAATAGAGCAGGAACTGCGCGCTCTCCACCACCCGATCCCCCGCCTCAAGGCCCTTGTCGATGGCCACCCAGCCGTCGGCCTCCGCCCCCAGAGCGACCTCCACCGGCAGAAAATGCCCGTTACTCTCACCCAGCATCACGTAATCCCCCTGAGCGGTACGCAGTACGGCGCTGCTGGGCACCGCCAGAGTCTCCTTGGGGCTGGCTAAAATAGTGGCGGTGGCGTAGGTGCCGGGGCGCAGATTCCCGCCGGGATTGGGAAAGCTCAGCCGGGCCGTCACCGTCCGGCTTTTGGGGTCGAGGGTCGGGTAGAGGAAGCTCAAACGTCCTTCCCAGGTCTTGCCGGGATAGGCTGGCAGATGCAGACGCACGGGGTTGCCGATCCGTACCCACGGCAACTGATAGGAGTAGAGCGCCACATTGACCCAGACCCGGTCGAGATTGGCGATTGCATAGGCATTGGTCTGCGGCGAGACATAACCACCCTGGCGCACATTGAGGGTTTCGACCACCCCGGAAGCGGGCGCCAGGAGCGGCACGTCCCGCTCCGCTGTGCCGTGCCGGGCGAGCGCCGCGATCTGGTCTTCCGGCATGCCCAGCAGTCGTAACTTCGCCCTGGCTGCCGCCAGCAGTGCGGGGTCTTCCGTCGTCCCGCCCTGGCGGCGGGCAATGAGATATTCCTGTTGGGCACTATACAGCTCGGGAGAATATATCTCGGCGAGCACCTGGCCGCGCTGCACGGGGTCACCTACGGCCCGGACGTTCAAGCGTGTCACCCAGCCGGAGAAACGTGGAGTGACGGAATAGACACGATTCTCGTCCACCGCCACGGTGCCCACGGTGTGGATGGCGTGGCCCATCTGACGGTGCTGGACATCCACGAGACGCACTCCCAGGTTTTGCGCCAGGCGCGGATCGATGCTGAGGCCGGACGCCTTTTGCGCGCTCGGACTGGAGGCATACACCGGTATATAAGGCATACCCATGCTGTCCTTCATCGGGTGATCCGAATGAATCTTGGGGTCCATGGGGGCAGCCCAGTAGAGGATATGCCGTCCCTTGGGCGTGCTTTTCGGAGAATGGGTTACAGTGGAGTTGGTGCTAGGCGCGGCGGCAGGGACCCGCAGCCACCACACCGCACCCGCCCCGAGGGCTACGCCAAGGACGAGTAAGCCGACACCGATGATCCAGTTGCGTGACTTCATGGTTGTGCTCCTCCTTCGGTGGTGAGGAAATCCAGCTCTGCGGCGCTGAGGGCCAGGTCGCGGCGGTATTGCAGGCGGGTCAGGGCGTAGTCCAGCGCGTCCTTCTGGGTACGCAGCACCGCGCTCAGTTCGGCACGTCCCGCCGAGTAGGCAGCGAGCGTCGCGGAAAAGGCATCCCGTGCGGTAGGCAGCAGGCGTTGGTCGGTACGCTCCAACTCGGTCTTGAGGGCTGCGTAGCGGGCGAAGGTGGCGCGCGCCTGCTGGGTCAGGGCCAGATGCTGATCGTCGTAGCGATATTGCGCCTGCAAGGCCTTGGCCCGGGCGGCGGCAACGTCCTGGTCCTGGCGGTCTCCCGGAAATATGGGCAGGCTCAGGTCAACCCCCGCTGACAGCCAGTTGGGGCTGCCGGGGTAGAAATCCTGACCATAATCGACACTGACCGTGACTTCCGGCCAATAGCCAGTTTTGGCTACCTGCACGCCCATTTGCGCCGCGCGGGTTTGCGCCTGGGCGGCGCGTAGGAGGGGTTGGCCGGAGAGGCGAGCTTCCGCTTCGGCAAGGGTGGGCGGGGGTGGCAGGTTCGGCCATTGATGCTCTATGGCCGGTGGTTCCGGCAGATTCAGGATCTGCGCGATTTGCGCCAGATCGCTTGCCCGCTCCGCCTGCAATTTGCTGATATCATTGGCCAGGTTGTCACGCGCCAGTTGGGCGCGGAGCACATCGGCCTGGGACCCCTGAGCGGACCGGTAGAGTGCCAGCGCCGCTTGCACGCTCGCGGCCTGTAATTGTTCCTGATGCCGGACCGTTGCCACGGCATCTTCGGCATAGAGGGCTTGCAGCCAGGCACGGCGCAGTAACAACACCAGCTCGGCGGACTGGCCGCGCAGGGTGTCGGCGGCCGCCTGGGCCTCGACCCCCGCCTGCTGTCCTTCCAGCCCCAGTTTGCCAAAAGAGGGAAAAGTCTGACTCAGGCCCACGCTCAGCATGCTCATCTGCTGCTGGTTCATGGAGAAGCTGTTGAGGGGCAGGTTCACGGCACCGAGATCAAGATGCGGATCGGGCAGTTGGGCCACCGCCACGGCCTTGTGCCGTAGTTCCGCAATCTTTTGGGTCAGGGCGCCGAGACCGGGATTTTGTCGCAGGGCAATTGCTTCCGCGCTCTGCAGGCTCAATGAGACGGCACTGGCATAAGGGCTAAACACCATCATCAGCATGACGGGAAGGGAGAGTAGCTCTGCGCCCCTGCGAATGGCCGCAACCCACTTTAGAAAATATTTATTTCCAGAACTTCTTTGCACATCGCTCATAATAGTCTCCACATGCGGCCCGGGTTAGGGCCGAAGACGCGGATTTCCTGTCCGGCGCGACTATGCGCGCGGAACTACGGATTCAGGCGGGAGGCTAAATGAGAAAACGAACTGCGGAGAGCGGGGGAAGACCAGTGTGGACCGCAACGTGGAGAAAGTGGGGAACGGGCTTAGGAGAAGGGAGGATAAGCCAGGACGCGACGGAAACGGCGAAGGCCGGCATGGCGGGGGTGATGTTGTCGACACTCTCCGCCACCGGCGTCATCATATCGTGGTGGCAGCAAGCAGTCAGGCAGGTGCCTTGCTGGGCCGGAGCACCAAGGGCCTGTTCGCAACACGGCATTTGTGTGCCGTGTGCGGCTACCCCTGTCATCGACAGGGCGCACAGCGCCGGGGCAGCGTCTACGGGTGTCACCATCCAAGGCAACAGTAGAAGCAGGGCCATAAAGGCTATCCGGCGAACGAACGGGCGAAAAACGCGCACAGTACCCCAATCTCAAGACGTTAGTCCGGCTATCACAACTCAACGGCCATCAAATGTCAATGCTCTCCCGAGCCCGCGACTGAGTGCCGCGCTTCCCGCCCTTACTGGCGCGCCCCTTATCCATAGCTTTTTCTATCGCTCCAACCGTCGGTGTTTGTAAGTCTTTTCCGACGGCGAGATCCTCCATCTCTGGCGGGAGGTCCACGAAATGGCCGGCCAGCACCTGAAAGTCCTGGACGTGGAAAACTTCCGCCCCCACTACGCCCAGAACCTCATCCACTGGGTCCGCAGCCTGGAGGAACACAAGGAAGAGGCTGTTGCCATGATCGGCGAGAAACGCTATCGCATCTGGGCAATCTATGTGGGGTGCCGTTACCAATATGTGGACCGAATTTACCGCGAGGCAGAGGTGAGATGGGAAGATATCTAATGGTCAACGGGGGGACCATTGGCAGCGGAGGTAGGGTGGCCGAGTGACTTGCCGAGGACCATATCCCAGTCGCCAGGACACCGATGGCTGAGGTGGTCCCCATCCACCATCCATTGGATAGTCTGAAAGAAGATGGAATAAGTGGACACCGCCTACTACACTGAAGTGGCGTTGAATGGTCATCAACGAGCGTTTGTTCTGGGTCCGTGGCGTAGCGAGTGAACGACGAGGAACAGAAAATGTGGCCTTACATGATGGGTGGTTTTTTCAATGGTTACGGCTGGGTCGGGTCGGCATTCATGGTCCTGTTTTGGGTTTTGCTTTGCCTTTTGATTTTTGCCATCGCTGCCGGCGTCGTGTTTCTGGTGCAGGCCTTCACGGATCGCGGGATTCGGGGTGGCGAGAAAAACACCGCGCTGGATGTGCTCCATGAACGCTATGCCCGCGGGGAAATAGGAAGGGATGAATACCTGGAAAGACGTCGCGACCTGGAATAATAACGATTCCCCATCCGCCGAAGCTGGTCCGGATGCGCTACCAACAGGTGGGACCGTGGTAGACAGCTTGTCTCGTTGGTTAAAGGCCAAGGTCGGCAACCAGCGTTGTAATCTCTTGCGGCGGTAAAATGGAGAGGATTCCATGGACCATTCGGGGCATCAAGAACACGGGATGGGTACCGCTCATCCCGGTGCGCATGGCGGTCACAACCATGCCACCATGATCGCCGATTTCCGGCGACGGTTTTGGGTATCGCTGGCCCTGACGATCCCTATCCTCCTTTTGTCGCCGCTTATCCAGCATCTGCTTGGACTGGAGGCTGCTCTCGCCTTTACGGGGTCGTCCTATGTGCTTTTCGCGCTATCGAGCGGGGTGTATTTCTACGGCGGTTGGCCCTTCCTGAAGGGGCTGTTTGCCGAGCTCGAAACCCGCAAGCCAGCCATGATGACGCTGATCGCCCTGGCCATCAGCGTGGCCTATTTTTACTCGAGTGCCGTCGTGTTCGGGGTTCAGGGTGAAGTGTTCTTCTGGGAACTCGCCACGCTGATCGATGTGATGCTGCTCGGCCACTGGATCGAGATGAAATCGGTCCTGGGGGCTTCCGGCGCACTGGAAAAACTGGTGCAAATGATGCCTTCCGAGGCCCATCTCGTGGCCCCGGAGGGCATGAAGGACGTGCCGGTCGCCAATCTGCAGCGCGGTGACCGGGTATTGGTGAAGCCTGGCGAAAAAATTCCTACGGACGGGCGTATCGTCGAAGGGCGAACCACCGTCAATCAGGCCATGCTCACCGGCGAAAGCCAGCCCGTGGAGAAGGGGGGCGGCGACGAAGTTATCGGCGGTTCGGTTAACGGGGAGTCGAGTATCACCGTCGAGGTCCACAAGACCGGCAGTGAAACCTATCTTGCACAGGTCATCGAGATGGTGCGCCGGGCGCAGGAGTCCCGCTCCCGGACCCAGGACTTGGCCGACCGCGCGGCCCTGGTGCTGACCCTTACCGCGTTGAGCGTCGGGGGGCTTACCCTTGCCATTTGGCTGGTCATTGGCCAGCACTTCGAGTTCGCCCTGGCCCGCATGGTCACCGTTATGGTGATTGCCTGTCCCCATGCTCTGGGCCTGGCGATTCCGCTGGTCGTCGCCGTGTCCACCGCCATGGCGGCGCAGCATGGGCTGCTTATCCGGGACCGGTCTGCTTTTGAGCGGGCGCGCCAACTGCAGGCGGTGGTGTTCGACAAGACCGGGACCTTGACGGAGGGACGGTTCGGCGTCACGGATGTGGTCGTGCTCGGCGGATACGCCGAAGATGAGGTCGTACGGCTCGCCGCGGCCCTCGAAAGTCAGTCGGAGCACCCCATCGCCGCCGGCATCGTGGCATATGCCAAAGCGAAGGGCATCGGCTTCGAGCCTCCCAAGGAATTCAAGGCCATCCCCGGCAAGGGTGCACAAGCCGTTGTAAATGGGCGCAATGTGAAGGTCGTTAGCCCCGGCTATCTCAAGGAGCATGGCCTTGATGTCAGCGATGAGCGGGTCGCGGCCTTGGCATCCCAGGGCAAAACGGTGGTATACCTGCTCGTTGACGAGAAACCGGCGGGGGCTGTCGCGCTGGCCGACATCATTCGAGCGGAGTCGCGGGAAGCCCTCGCGCGGCTGAAGGGGATGGGCGTACAGGTGATGATGTTGACCGGCGACTCCGCAGCGGTGGCCCGTTGGGTGGCCCAGGAAATGGGGCTGGACGACTATTTCGCCGAAGTGCTCCCTGGACAAAAGGCGGAGAAGATCAAGGAGGTAAAGGCGCGGGGATTGCGCGTGGCCATGGTCGGCGACGGCGTCAACGATGCGCCTGCCCTGGTGGAGGCGGATGTCGGGATCGCCATCGGGGCAGGCACGGACGTCGCCATCGAGTCGGCGGACATCGTGCTGGTTCGCTCCGATCCCCGAGACGTGGCGGCCATCCTGGAACTTTCCCGGGCGACCTATCGCAAAATGATCCAGAACCTGTGGTGGGGTGCCGGCTACAATATCGTGGCGATCCCCCTTGCTGCCGGAGTGGCTTACAGTATTGGCCTGGTGCTTTCCCCGGCGGTGGGGGCGGCCCTGATGTCCGTTTCCACGGTGATCGTCGCCATCAACGCCAAGCTCCTCCAGAGGGTTCGGCTCACCGCCTAGCGCATGGATCGGCAAGCAGCCAGCATGTCGCTTGTTCAGAGATTCCCCGAACGCAGGATCGCTAATTAACCCATCTGGCAACTGCCGTCGCAAAGTAGGCGTTCATCGAATACCTCGTTTTCCTCACCCGGCGCAGCAGGAAAGCTGATTCACGTCCTTGTTGAAGGTCTGCGCCGCGAGCTTCAGCCCTTCGACCATCGTCAGATAGGGGAACAACTGATCGGCCAGTTCCTGCACCGTCATGCGGTTGCGAATCGCCAGCGCGGCCGTCTGAATCAGCTCGCCCGCTTCCGGCGCGACCGCCTGCACGCCGATCAAGCGTCCGCTGCCTACCTCGGCCACCAGCTTGATGAAGCCGCGTGTGTCGAAGTTGGCGAGCGCACGCGGCACGTTGTCCAACGTCAGCGTGCGGCTGTCGGTCTCGATGCCATCATGGTGCGCTTCCGCCTCGCTGTAGCCGACCGTGGCGACTTGCGGATCGGTGAACACCACGGCCGGCATCGCAGTCAGGTTCAGGGTCGCGTCGCCGCCGGTCATGTTGATCGCCGCGCGGGTGCCTGCCGCTGCTGCTACATAAACGAATTGCGGCTGATCGGTGCAGTCGCCCGCAGCGTAGATATGTTCCACGCTGGTATGCATGCCGGGGTCGATGACAATAGCGTCTTGTGGGTTGAGCGCGACGCCTGCCGCATCCAGTGCCAGGCTGCGGGTGTTCGGCGAGCGGCCGGTGGCAACCAGCAGCTTGTCGGCGCGCAGCACGCCGTACGCCGTGGTCAGCACAAACTCGCCGTCCGCATGGGCGACCTGGCTGGCCTGCGTATGATCCAGTACCTCTATGCCCTCCATGCGAAACGCGGCCGTGACGGCTTCGCCGATGGCCGGGTCTTCGCGGAAGAACAGCGTGCTGCGCGCCAGGATCGTCACCTTGCTGCCGAGTCGGGCGAACGCCTGCGCCAGTTCCAGCGCGACGACAGACGAACCAATCACGGCCAGCCGCTCAGGGATAGCCTCGCTGACCAGCGCCTCGGTGGAAGTCCAATAAGGCGTGTCTTTCAAACCAGGAATCGGCGGCACGGCCGGACTCGCGCCAGTGGCGATCAGGCAGCGGTCGAACGCTACCATGCGCTCGCCGCCGCCGTTGAGTTGCACGACCAGGTTGCGGCTATCTTTGAAGCGGGCTTCGCCATGCAGCACCGTGATGGCGGGATTGCCGTCCAGGATGCCTTCGTATTTGGCGTGGCGCAGTTCATCGACGCGGGTCTGCTGCTGGCCCAGCAGCGCCGCGCGCTGGATGGTCGGCGCAACCGCCTGGATGCCGTTGTCGAACGGGCTTTCGCGGCGCAAATGGGCGATATGGGCGGCGCGGATCATGATCTTGGACGGCACGCAACCGACATTCACGCAGGTGCCGCCGATGGTGCCGCGCTCGATCAGCGTCACGCGTGCGCCCTGCTCAACGGCTTTAAGTGCCGCCGCCATCGCCGCGCCGCCGCTACCGATCACGGCTATATGGAGTGCCTCATCATCGCCGCTACGCTTCGTCTCGCCGTCCTGCCAGCCCGGCGCCTTGTCGGCGGGCTTATTCGGCGTGTTAGGGAGCCGAGCGCGGTAGCCAAGCGCTGCCACTGCGGCAACCAGCGGGTCCAGGCCCACGCTGGCGTCCACCTCGATCTCCGCTCGCCGCTGGGGATAGGACACCGAGGCCGAGCGCACGCCGGGCACCCTCTCCAGAGCCCGCTGTGCGTGCATGGCGCACGAGTCGCAGGTCATGCCCTTGATTTGAAGAGTGATCGTGTCAGCCATTATCTCGCCATCACTGCTTGACGCTGGAAGGGTAGCCAGCATCCTTGGTTGCTTGGGTCAGAGCCTGCACGTTGGTCTTGCTGTCGTCGTAGGTGACGGTGACCTGTTTTTGCGCCTCGTCGATGCCAACCGTTTCCACGCCAGGCTCCCGCTTGAGCGCAGCGCGCACGGTAATCGGGCAGGCGCCGCAGGTCATGCCAGGAATCGACAGCGTGACGGCCTGGGTTGCGGCCCAAGCGGGCGCGCTCAGGGCGGCCGACAGGGCCAGAAGGGTAGCGATTTTTTTCATGACAATCTCCTTTCAATAGAATAGCGGCAGGACGTAGGGAAAAGCGAGGGCAATCAGGATCAAGGTGGCAACGATCCAGAAAATGAGCTTGTAGGTCGTGCGAACCTGCGGAATCACGCAGACATCACCCGGTTTGCAGGCTTGTGATGGGCGGTAGATGCGCCGCCAGGCGAAGAACAGCGCGATGAGCGCCGCGCCGATGAAGATCGGGCGATACGGCTCCAGCACAGTCAGGTTGCCAATCCAGGCGCCGCTGAACCCCAAGGCGACTAGGACCAGCGGCCCGAGGCAGCAAGTCGAGGCGAGGATGGCGGCCAACCCTCCGGCGAAGAGCGCGCCGCGCCCGTTTTGTGGTTCATACATGCGCTAGTCCTTTCGAATCTGAATTGGATAGCGTAACCTTACTTCCGTAGTCATGTACGGAATCAAGCGACATGAAAAACAATTTGGAGAATTTGACTATCGGCGTTTTTGCCAAGACAGCCGGGGTCAACGTGGAGACCATCCGGTTCTATCAGCGCAGGGGCTTATTGCCGGAACCGGACAAGCCTTATGGCAGCATTCGCCGCTATGGCGAGGCAGATGTAACCCGGATACGCTTTGTGAAATCAGCCCAGCGGCTGGGTTTCAGCCTGGATGAAATCGCCGAACTACTCAGATTGGACGATGGCACCCACTGCGATGAAGCCAGCCACTTGGCCGAGCACAAGCTCCAGGACGTGCGCGAAAAGATGGCCGACTTGGCGCGCATGGAGGCCGTGCTGTCCGGGCTTGTGTGCGCCTGCCATGCGCGAAAGGGGAACGTTTCCTGCCCGCTAATTGCGTCACTGCAAAACGGAACGAACCTCGCTTCAGTGGACCCAAGAAGTTCAACACGGTGGCCACCTCGAGCCACTCCGTGATAGTGCCGAGGGCGCTCTTCCACACACGCTCCCTGCGGCGGTGTTGACTTCGACTGCCGACTCGACGTTGAGGACGGCGGTTGCGGTGGTGCGCACGCTCTCAGCAACCCGAGAGCGCGCGGCGAGATATGCGACCAGGTCTCGAAGGCACAGGCCACCGTCAGGGTGGACCGAGCCCCGATGCGCACGCCCTTTACTTTATCTTCCCGCAGACCCATCTCCGCTGCGAGCACTGCGCCTTCCAAGTGGGTCAAGGGTGCGAAGCCAATGCCCATCGCGGCAGGACCCACTTCTTCCGCGAGCGCATCGCACAGTGTGTTCGGGTGACCGAGCCACTTGCGCTCCACGATCTCGACGGGCAGCGCCGCCACCGGCGTGCTGCCTAGCTCGCTGACCACCACGTTGATGTTTCCTCCAATCGGGCTGAGCATCCGTCCGCCCATCCGGTACTGACCGGATAATATTGTCCATATATCAAGGTAGGTGGAAGATCGGTGCGTCATCCCTAACATACTGATATAACACAAGTTTACTTTCTATGGGCCAGCATGGCCAGGATGAGAAAGCGCGGACAGCGCGTTGTATCCTGCAATTCGGCCGGGAGCAGCGGTAGGCCATGGTTCCGTAAACCGGACACCCATTCCATTCCAACCAAGAGACCTTCTGGAAACGGTCGACTTCGGTCTCCCTATATTCCAACCTTCGCCACCTTTGCGGCGGTAGGTGCGCTGATCTCAAAAGCCACTGGTTTACAAGCAGTTTTTTACACATAGCCAAAAAAACCGCGACATAACGCCGCCGATTTGCCGCTTACGCTACAACAGACCTCGGATTGTGCCAGCTTCCATCCGCCGCGATCAGCGCATCGGCCTGTTTAGGTCCCCAGCTGTCTGGTTTATAGGGGTGCGCCCGGTGGTGTGTGTTCAGCACAGGATCGACCACCACCCAAGCGGCCTCAACTGCCTCCTCACTGGTGAATAATGCTCCATTGCCTGCCATGGCGTCACTCAACAGCCGCTCGTAGGGGGCTTCCTCTCCTGGCTGTTCATTCAGCAGGTAGAGTTCGCGCTGGTCGCCGACGAACTCCTTGCCTGCGCGCTTGACGCGCACGGCGAGGGCAACGGCTGAGTTAGGAGAGAGCCGGAAGCGCAGATAATTGGCCCGACCATCCACCGGAGCCGAATCGTCGAACAGTCTTTGCGGTGGCGGTTTTAGTTCTAGCAGAACCTCAGCCGCTGTTGCTGCCAGGCATTTACCGGAACGCAGGTACCACGGCACCCCTTGCCAGCGCCACGAGTCGATGAACAGCCGCAAGGCGCAGAATGTCTCGACGTCCGAGTCCTTCGCCACGCCCGGCTCTTTGCGGTAGCCGGTGTACTGACCGCGCACTACGTCATCCGGTTGCAGCGGGCGCATGGCCTGGAATACCTTGGCTTTTTCACTATGCACTGCCCCAAATCCCTGATAGGCCGGCGGCTCCATGGCCAGCAGTGCGACGATCTGGAATAAATGATTCTGGATGACGTCGCGCAGGCAACCGGCGCTTTCGTAAAAGGTACCGCGACCCTTGATACCGAAATCCTCGGCCAGAGTGATCTGCACACTGGCCACGTGGTTACGGTTCCAGATTGGCTCCAGAAATGAATTAGCGAAACGGAAATAGAGGATATTCATGATCGCCTCTTTCCCGAGATAGTGGTCGATCCGGAAAATAGAATCTTCTGGAAACACCGACTGCGCGATACGGTTAAGTTCCCGCGCGGAGGCCAGATCGCGTCCGAACGGCTTTTCGACGATGACGCGCGCCTGATCGGCCAAACCAGAAGAACCCAGCCCTTTGATCACCTTCGCGAACAGTGCAGGGGGAATGGCAAGGTAATGCGCAGGACGCTGTGCATCGCCCAATGTCTGTTTCAGGGCTTTGAACGTCTCCAGGTCGTTGTAATCGCCACCCACATATTTAAGCAGGGAAAGCAGGTGATCGAGGGCATCCCGATCATCAATCTTGCCCGCTTGCTTGATGCTATCTTTCGCACGTTTACGCAATTGCGCCAGGCTCAATTTTGAGCCGGCAACCCCTACCACCGGCACGTTGAGTACACCGTGCTTGGCCATCGCATAGAGCGCAGGAAAAATCATTTTGTGGACAAGATCGCCGGTCACACCGAAAATCACCAGTGCATCAGCCGGCGTCGTGCGGCTATGAATACTATTCATCTCAGCGCCCCGCTTTTTTCTCATCATAGTCGCCAAACTGCTTACGCATCGTGGACAGAAGCCGGTTGGCATAATCGCCATTGGTCAGTTCTTCGGCCATCCGTTCAAAAATCCTCGTATGCGTGTCCATTAATTGCCTCTGCTCTGCCAAGCTTTTATGACATTCCAATGCAAGTGGTAACTGAGCGGCGTACCTTGCTGATTATCTGGAGATATCATACAGGTCCGAGCGCAAGGAAGTAGCCGCGAAGTGTTCTTTCCAGAGTCACGGTGTCAACTCAGCGACGCGGGAACAGGGATGCCGACCGACCCGCTGTAGAACATCAACCTGCTGGTGATTATAATGTATGCTTTTCGCGAAATGGTCACGTATACCGTCGCAGGCAGTGCAATCACAACTCCTCAGCCTACATTCTGCCAGGCCAACAAGAAAACTTGGCCACGCTGTCACGCGCATCTGAGAATGGTTGAACGTTAACCAGGCCAAGAATTTTGCCTTACATTCTCCCGATCCCCAAGGCGAATGTATGCCGCCACACATTAACTGGTTGGGTTGTCAGGTTCATCGATCTTCCGCGTTTGCTTCAGAATATTTAAAAACCCTCTTTTGCGCGACGCAACCGTACTCGAAGAAGCGCTTGCGTTTGACTGCGAACTGCTGCCGATTTTCCTTGGTGTACCAGGCTGTTCCGCCAGTTCCCATGCTTCCGCCTTCCGGACACGTTCTCGTTCTTCCCGTCGATTCTGACGGATATCCTTTACACGCTTATGGTTGCTCTGGTCAGTGGACACAGCACCCTCAGTCAGATTTTCCTGCGCTGTCACAACCGCATCTACTTGGGCCATAAACTCAGCCCGTTCTTGCAGAATATCCGTTTTGATCTCCGCTTTTCGGAGCTTGCGATCCGCCACGTAGTCCTGCACTTCCTCAACCATATACCCCGCGAAGTCCTGATTCTTCTCTAGTAGGTGGCAAGCGTCAATACCGCCTTTGGGCTGAATAATATAGATCATCTCAATATTTCTTGGATCATACGCCACCGAAACCTTCCATGTGCGCGTCGCCCTTGCACGTATGAACCACTGTTCGCGAACAGCGATCTCGCTGGTGTAATATAATCCTTGCCATTTGATGCCTAAATGGGTTACGGAGGCTTCGCCTCTTGGCATTAGTGCCAGCAACACGGTCTCCTGAGGTCGGGTTCGTAAGAATCCGCTACGATGCTCAATTCCCCAGTTCCAGAGGGTGCGCGGAAAAGGATCCACCGCGGACTGAATTTGAAATTCATCATGGCGATACCATTCCATCCAGTGCATTTTGTTATAACTCAGCGTATTATAGATCATAATTTCTGTAAACGCGTTAAGATCCAGTTTTGCGTCTAAACGATAGTCCAGGTCACCACGTTCTCTTGCGACACGCCGCACGGCCCCAGGGACCCAATGGATCACTCGTTCATTGGCAATTCGGAACTGCTGCTCCACTATACCCTTCCAGTCGGCACGAAAGGGCGGCGCATTCGCCACCGTAATGTTTAACGAATCTGTCAGTTCATCGGCGTGCCGACTCAGTAATTCGCCGCGATCCGCCAGGATCTCCATAGGAAGATTCTTGCACGGCCAGTCCTCATCCGATATGGAGATTCCATATTTGCGGCAAAACGCCTTTTTATCGCTCGCCGCATTAGCTAACGCCATCATCGCACCTAACCAGCTCGGTCCTTCAAGCCCCACATATAGTCCGGTGATCATGCGACTCAGGGCATCGATAACAACATACACTACTGGACGGCCAATAATTTGAGACCGATTCAAGCTGCTCACCAAGTATACGTCCGCTATGGTAGCATCGATTTGGTATATGGAACCCGGGCCGAAGGCCATTTTCGTGGAACTACCCAGCACAGGGCGCCGCTTGAGCGCAAAGCGTCTCGCGCCCTCCCTCTTAGTAAACGAAGCTTCGATGTCCTGCTGCTTCTTGTACCAGTATCTGAATTGCTCCAATGTGGGTAGCTGGTGAGAGGGCGGCAAAATGGGTACACGCACGCCCCATTTTACTTCAAAGCCAACATTGAAATAATTGCTCAGCATTCGAGAATATGCGCGCTTCAATGTAAGGGCTTTATTGGTATCAACATAAAGACGAAAGGCTACTGAAAATATTCTACGGATGCTGTCATCGACATTAATTCCCGGCGGAGCATCCCGCAACACCGTCGCCTTTGTTGGCCGTCCCCGCTTAGATGCATTATTGGCAGATTTTTCTTTGCCTGGTCCTCCACTGCGTTCGTAGCTCGGCAGAAGGGCATTTTTCACCATACCACCCCACCAGAACCTGCGAAGATATTTATAGACCGTCATCTTGTGAACGGAGTGCTGATTTGCTGCGTCAGCTACCATGCTGCCACGGATATTCTCATCGTAAATATCCGGTACGCGGCTCACCATATCTTCTATGACCTTCCAGGCAGCATCGCGACGCTGTCTATGCTTGAGGAGAAAAGACTCCGGCGGGTGCAATCTATGCGCATAAGGATCCGCTACCCGAATGATGGCAGAACCGTTAGATAGCGCCTCCTCTATATCCGCGAACCTTTTCCAGACGGGGAGGGCGAGCGGTTCATCCAATTGGATGCTGACCAAGTCGGTTGCGGTTGGGTTCACCCAAAGAATGCGTTCCACCAGAGGCGTGGAGCCCTCTTGTTCACTGATCCACTCCACGATCATACCCACCGAAAGGTTCGACATACCCTATCTCTCCGGAGCCATTTCCGTTGGCCCGTGCCTGCGTACGAGAATATGCAGGTTTTCCTCAGTCTTGATCGGTTGATGCAGGTCGATATCCCAGCGCCTCGTAGCTATCAGATATTTAGCCACTGCCAGACTGGTGCCATTTTCAAAACCTAACCGCCCATCACAATCTAACGCCGCTTGGAATAATGGCATCGATTTATCGGATAATGCTCTGTGGAGTTCTGCCTCAATCTGTTCGATTTGGGGTACCGCAACCGCTGGTAGATTGTCTGTATCCCAACAACCCTGAAGACTTCTTAAATTCCCCACCAGCGATTGAGGTATTTCGCGTTCGGTAACGATGCCCCAGTCTACTCCCTGAGTCTCCCAATATATCCGCTCAATTTCAAATTTTTCAATGACTCGCGGAGAACCAAGATCGGCTGATGGCTTCAGCGTGCGAGCCAATCGCCGCTCTCCGTCAGCAGACGTGACGATGACCAAAAAGTCGGTCGTCATCACGATAGGCTCTCCGGTTTTAGGATCTTTGGGGTGAGGGATGCTCAACATATCCGCGATCTCAAGCGTCGTCTCGATGGGGGTCAAAGGAAATTGCTCACGAATGTCCATAACACAACTGGCTCGTATATCATCCAGCATGAGGAAGTAGCTCAACTCCAACTGGGAGAGCAAGTGGTGCACACGGCCCGTTTTTCGGCCTTTTATACGGACAGACAAGCCCCGAGAAGGTACGTCGCGCACGGTGAGCCACGGTTTATAGCTTTTCTCACTGCCTTGGCCACGTCCTTCTTTCAGACGGCGCGCAATAGCTCCTGACTCGGATCTACGAGAACCTTTTGACATGAGCCTCCACCTCCAAATCTACGCTTCACCTGGAGATGAGTATAGATCTTTAATATCGAGTATACATCTTTATTTTCTAGTATACAACTTTATTATCGAGTATACATCTTTATTTTATCCATACAGGTGCGGCGTATACGATCCAGACGGAAGACGTCGTTATCCTTCTCATACCAGTAGCGGAATTGCCGCAAGCTGGGAATATCTTTTTGCGGAATCAGTTCCTGCTGGCCGGTGTGTTCGTTGATGACGCGTTCGCAAAAATTATCGGCAATCAGCTCGTCGTAGGCACCCCGAAAATCCAACTGACTATTGGTGATGAACTTCTTTGTGGCAACAGCACGAAATAGCTGCCGCATCTCTGACGTCACGTTGACGCCCAGATCATCTCGATCAGGAATGCGACCGCGTTTTTTTTCAGAAACGGACTTGTCTTTGCCCAGCCCGCCACACCGCGCATAATCGGGCAGCAGAGCGTTGGGTGTCATGCCGCGCTGCCAATACCGGCGCAGAAAACGGTAAATCGTTTGCTTGGTTACTCCAGATTCTTCCATGCCCCTTTTAACCGCTTCGCTACGGGCAATGGCATCAAAAATGGCCGGTTGATCAAAAATCAGCGGACGAATCGTCTCCCAAGCGGAGTCGCGTTTGTCCCGGTAGATCTCTGATATGTTTTCATCCGCCAGTGCGAGTAGCCATGGGTCATTCTCAACCACACGCCACTCGCCGGCATCGCGCATCTTCTCTATTTCTTCCGCTTGGTAGAATTCTGGCAGGGCATTGGCATCGCGAATGTCGATGGCATATAGACCCCGCATTCCCGGATCAATCCAGAGCACACGCTCAACTCGGTGTTCCTCCGGAAACTCCAGCAAAAGATTCACAGACAAGTCCTTCATCCGCTGGCCCTCCTGGATTCATCCGTGAGCACCTGAAATTGACGCAATGGCCAGGTGTCCGTAATAGCCGTATCCATGGGACAGGAAATCGCCTTCCGTGCCAAGAGGTGACGGACAAGCAGGAGACTGTCGCCCACATGCATAGCAAGTTGCTGGTCCATGGCCAGGCAGAATTGCCTCAAGGTGGTTGCGGGATGGAACGGGAGTGCCCGCAACAGCAGGCGTGCCTTTTCTTGATAGTAACCTTCGTAAGGCGCGGTCAATTGGTCAAGTGTAATATAGGGATGCAGCCATGCAATGTTGGTGACTATTGCTTCGGGGATATCTCGCTCAGTGATGATTCCCCAGTCCACGCCCTGCTGTACCCAATAGCGCCGTTCGATTTCCAGCTTATCAATGACGCGAGGTTTTTCGAGTTCGCTGGCGGGCTTGACGGCACGGGCCAACTGCCTCAGCTTCCCTTCATAAGCGATATCGACCAAAAAATCCGTAGTCATGACTATTTCCGTAGCGGCGTCTCGCGGATGCTTTATATCGAGATCCGCGGCAATACGGCGGGTGTATTCACGGTCGAGGGGATACTGCTCGCGGATGTCCGTAACGGTATCCGCCCAGTCAAACTGGTAAAAAGTATCTCGCTCAATGTCGGAGAGGAAGTGGTGTACGCGGCCGGTCTTGATTCCGGCAATTCGATGTGAGCGGCCATGGGAGGCCACATCCTGTATGGTCAGCCACGGCTTGTAACTTGTACCGCGGCCTTGCCCTCGCCCTTCTTTCTGGAAGCGCGCGATTTTGCCTTCATCAAACTCGTAACGCCAACGAGCCATAGTAGGTATCCCCAACCTGGTGATCTGTGGATCAGCATACACCTTCATTCCAAAGCTGAAAATGCAGGATGATACTTTTTTGTCGAGGATGATACTTTTTTGTTCAGGATGAAACTATTTTGTCCGGGATGATACTTTTTTGTCCGTTAACAAACTCGGCACACCGAACCGCCCTATCACTCCACCGTCACGCTCTTCGCGAGGTTACGCGGCCGGTCCACATCGGTGCCCTTCACCAGCGCCGCGTGATAGGCCAGCAATTGCACCGGGATTGCGTGGACGATGGGGGACAGCAGACCGGCGTGACGGGGTAGACGCATCACATGCACGCCCTCGCTGGCATTAAAGTGGCTGTCCGAATCAGCGAATACATAGAGCTCACCACCACGGGCGTGGACCTCCTGCATGTTGGCGGCCAGCTTTTCGAGGAGGCGGTCATTGGGCGCGATCACCACCACGGGCATGTCGCGGTCCACCAGGGCCAGGGGGCCATGCTTCAATTCGCCCGCGGGATAAGCCTCGGCGTGGATATAGGAGATTTCCTTGAGTTTGAGCGCGCCCTCCAGAGCGATGGGGTAGTGCAAGCCGCGCCCCAGAAAAAGCGCATGGTCCTTGCTGGCAAAACGTGCCGCCCATCCCTGAATCTGCGGCTCCAGGTTCAGGGCATGCTGGACGCTACCCGGCAGTTGCCGCAAGGCGTCCAGGTGATCCGCCTGCTGCACATTGTTCAGATGTCCCTGCGCCTTGGCCAGGGACAGGGCCAGCAGATAGAGTGCCGCCAACTGGGTGGTGAACGCCTTGGTCGAGGCCACTCCGATCTCTGGACCGGCCCGGGTCAGGAAGCGCAGTGCCGACGCCCGCGGGATGGCGCTCTCCGCGACATTGCAGATGGCCAGCGTGCGGGTATGACCGAGCTCCTTGGCACGGCGCAGCGCTTCGAAGGTATCCAGCGTTTCGCCGGATTGCGAGAGGGTCACCACCAGCTGGCGCGGGTTCGGAATGGAATCCCGGTAACGATATTCGTGCCCCAGCTCCGCCTGCGCCGGAATCCCCACAATGCTTTCCAGCCATTGACGCCCCACCAGTGTCGCGTAGTGACTGGTTCCGGAGGCCAGGAACAGCACACTATCCACATCCCGGAAAACGTCTGCGGCGTCTGCGCCCCAGAGATCAGACAGATGGAGCTGACTATTCAGCGCGCCCTCCAGGGTGTCGGCCAGGGCGCGGGGTTGCTCATGGATTTCTTTCTGCATGAAGTGACGATAAGGTCCCAGATCAACAGCCGCCGCACTGAGCTGGCTCCAATGTTCTTCACGCTGCTGCGGCACTCCGGCCTGATCCGTAATCCGCAAGGTTTCCCGCTGCAGCAAGGCCACATCGCCATCTTCCAGATACAGCACACGCCGGGTCACCGGCAGCAACGCCGCCACATCCGAGGCGAAGTAATGCCCGTCATCGGCAATGCCCAGCAGCAGCGGACAGCCCATCCGTGCCACGCACACGGTCTCCGGATCGCTACTTGAGATCACCGCGATGGCATAGGCGCCGCGCAGATCACCCACCGCCAGCCGGGTCGCCGTGAACAGGTCTGACGCGCTCTGCCGATAATGGTGTACCAGATGCGCGATGACCTCCGTATCGGTCTCGGAGGTGAAGGTGTATCCCGCCGCTTCCAGACGGGCGCGCAAGGCATGAAAGTTCTCGATGATCCCGTTATGGACCACCGCAATCTGTTCCTGGGAGATCATGGGATGCGCATTGCATTCGGCAACGCCGCCATGGGTGGCCCAGCGCGTGTGACCAATGCCCACCGGACCCTGTAGGCCACGGTCGGCAACGGCGACGATCAGCTCGGCGACCCGCCCTACGCTGCGCACCCGCAGCAAATCCGCGCCTTGCGCCCCCTCTTTCAGTATCGCCAAGCCAGCCGAATCGTAGCCGCGATACTCCAAACGCCGCAGCCCCTCCAGAATCATGGGGACCAAATCTGTTTTGCCCACGCCACCGACAATCCCGCACATATTATTGCTCTCCTGTAGTCGAAGACCTTGCCGGTACTAGCTGGCGCTATTTTTTCTCGCGCCGTGGCCGCTGCCAATGCGGAATTGTACGCTGCGGACTGCGACTCAACGTCAAACCACCCGCCGGAACCTCTTTGGTGATCGTGCTGCCCGCACCGATGGTGGCGCCGTCGCCAATAGTCACCGGCGCGACCAACTGACTATCCGAGCCGATGAACACATCATTGCCGATAATGGTCCGATGCTTGTTGGCCCCATCATAATTGCAGGTAATCGTCCCCGCGCCCACATTCACCCCAGTACCAATCTCCGCATCGCCGATATAGGTCAGGTGATTGGCTTTGCTGCCTGCACCAATTTTTGAGGCCTTTACCTCGACATAGTTACCGATGTGGGCGGCTTCGCCAATCTCTGTTCCGGGGCGAATTCGCGCAAAAGGTCCAATCCGTGCCCCGGCGGCAATTTGCGCACCTTCGATGAGGCTGTAGGGAAAAATCTCCACGTCATCGCCAATCTGTACGTCCTGCAAAACGACACCAGCGCCCACGCGCACGCGATCACCCAAATGAACGTCTCCAACAAACAAGACGTTGGGATCCACCCAGCAGTCCTCGCCGCAGGTAAGCTCCCCACGAATGTCTACCCGTGCCGGGTCCGCTACCCGTAATCCCTGCATCTGCAGCGCGCGCAGTTGCTGTCGCTGAAACACACGCTCTAGATCCGCCAACTGCCTGGGATCATTTACTCCCAGTGCCTCCGTCGCATCCGCCAGTGTAAAGGGCCAGACGACATAGCCATCTGCCCGTGCTGCCGCCACCAGGTCCGTCAGGTAAATCTCGCCCTGGGCATTGCGTGCAGACAGTCCCTGTAACCAACCCGCCAGCGGCTGCACCGGCAGCACCATCATCCCAAGATTTATCTCGCAGATGGCTAGTTCGTCCATCTGGCAATCCTTGTGCTCACGGATACCCTGCACCTGACCGTCCACAGCGCGGAGAATCCGCCCGTAGCCGTGGGGCTCGCTTACCGATGCGGTCGTCAATCCAAGTGCTGACACCGGGGTTTGATGGAGCAATTCGCGCAGTGTCGCCGCCGTTAAGAGGGGCACATCGCCGTACAACACCAATACCCGGTCCGCTCCGGTGAGACCCACTAACGCCGATTCTAACGCATCACCAGTACCGAGCTGCTGTGCCTGCGTCCACCAGCTTACCGGCGCGTCAGGGAAGGCAGCCTGCACGGCATCGCCGCCGTAACCGACCACAATGTGAATGCGCCGTGGCGACAAGTCCGCCGCTATAGCCAGCACGTGGGCGAGCAGGGGTTTTCCCCCGAGAGGTTGCAACACCTTGGGCAAAGCAGAGCGCATGCGCGTGCCCTGCCCGGCGGCGAGTATTACGATATCCGTTAACATGATGTCTCCATGCCCCGCATTGTCTGCCAGCATAAGCGCTAGACCATAAAATACACAGACCCCAGAGACGGTTTAGCCGCTGGGGTCTGTGTGATGTTACTCAACAAGCATGCATATACGTCGAGACGTTAGCGCAACAATCCCTGTTCCCGCAAACGTTGCAGCGTCTTCAGACGGGCGATCTGCTCGAGCAATTCCGCCTGAGCGGCCGCATATTCCATCTGATCCGTCTGACCGGCCATCCGCGCTTCAGCAGCCTGCTTTGCGGCGATGGCTTTGGCTTCGTCAATATCCGTCGCGCGTTCTGCCGAGTCAGCCAGCACCGTCACCAGATTCGGCTGAATTTCCAGTACGCCGCCGTTGACGAACAAATACTCCGTCTCCGTACCGTGAATAATCCGCAACTCGCCGGGGCGCAGTCCGGTCAGCAGCGGTGCGTGGCGCGGCAGAATGCCGAGTTCGCCCATCTCGCCGGGGGCCACCACCATATCGGCGACCCCCGCGTAGATGCTGCCCTCAGCACTGACTACCTGCACATCTATGGTCATCGCCATGGCTTAGCCCTGCTGTAGTTTCTGGGCCTTGGCAATGGCTTCGTCGATGGTACCTACCATGTAGAAGGCCTGCTCGGGCAGATGATCGTACTCACCGGCCACGATCGCCTTGAAGCCACGGATCGTCTCCTTCAATGAGGCATAGGTACCGGGGCTGCCGGTGAACACTTCAGCCACGAAGAAAGGCTGCGACAGGAAGCGCTGAATTTTGCGCGCCCGAGACACCAGCAGCTTGTCGTCCTCGGACAGCTCGTCCATGCCGAGAATGGCGATGATGTCCTGCAACTCTTTGTAGCGCTGCAGCGTCCTCTGGCAGGAGCGGGCCACATCGTAGTGCTCCTGGCCGACGATCTGCGGGTCGAGCTGACGGCTGAAGGAGTCGAGCGGATCGAGCGCGGGGTAGATACCCAGCTCAGCGATCTGACGCGACAGCACCACCGTGGCGTCCAAGTGGGCAAAGGTCGTCGCCGGGGAGGGATCGGTGAGATCGTCCGCGGGCACGTAAACGGCCTGCACAGAAGTAATGGAGCCCACCTTCGTGGAGGTAATACGCTCCTGCAATTTGCCCATTTCTTCGGCCAGCGTCGGCTGATAACCCACCGCAGAAGGCATACGCCCGAGCAGTGCCGACACTTCGGTACCGGCCAGGGTGTAACGGAAGATGTTATCGATGAACATCAAAATGTCGCGACCTTCATCACGGAAGTGCTCCGCCATGGTCAGGCCGGTCAGCCCCGCGCGCAGGCGATTGCCGGGTGGTTCATTCATCTGCCCGTAAACCAGCGCGACCTTGTCCAACACGCCGGAATCGGTCATTTCATGGTAAAAGTCATTGCCTTCACGGGTGCGCTCACCGACTCCGGCGAACACCGAGTAACCGGTGTGCTCGATAGCGATGTTGCGGATCAACTCCATCATGAGCACTGTCTTGCCCACGCCAGCGCCACCGAAAAGGCCGACCTTACCGCCCTTGGCGAAAGGACAGACCAAATCGATGACCTTGATGCCCGTTTCCAGTACCTCGGTGCTTGCCGCCAGCTCGTCAAATGTCGGTGCCGGACGATGTATGGCCTTGCGCTCCTCCGTCTGTACCGGACCCTTGCCATCCACGGGATCACCAAGGACGTCCATGATACGGCCCAGCGTGCCATGGCCCACCGGCACGCTAATGGGCGCACCGGTACGCTTCACGGCCAGACCGCGCTTCAGCCCTTCGCTGGGACCCATGGCAATACCGCGCGCCACGCCGTCACCCAACTGGGCCTGCACTTCGATGGTCAGGTTTTTGTCGCTGACCACGATAGCTTCCATAATCTCCGGGACCTGCCCGCGAGGAAAGGCCACGTCGATCACCGGCCCGATCACCTGGACGATATGGCCGACGGCGTTTTCTTTAGCAACCGCTTCGCTCATGATTTAACCCTCAAAAATTCCAAAAATGCTATGCACAATCGTCAGACCGCCGCCGCACCGGCGCTGATCTCTGCGATTTCCTGAGTAATGGCTGCCTGGCGCGCCTTGTTGTAGGCCAACTGCAGGTCGCCCACCATGCGCTTTGCGTTATCCGAGGCATTTTTCATGGCCACCATGCGCGCGCTCTGCTCACAAGCCAGATGCTCGATGACCGCCTGATACACCACTGATTCCACATAGCGCTGCAGCAAGCGATCCAATACCGGACGGGCTTCGGGCTCGTAGATGTAATCCCACGTCTCCGCGCGTGGCTCCGCGAGCACTTCAGGCTTTTCCACCGGCAGCAACTGTTCGACCGTGGCCTGCTGCAACATCGTGTTCACGAAGCGGGAGGAGACCAGGTACACCACGTCGACCTCACCCTTGGCGTAAGCATCGGCCATCGCCCGGATGGGTCCGATCATGTCGGCCAGATGCGGCTTGTCACCCAATCCGTTGAGCTCTGCGACCAGATGGGCGCCGTGACGCCGCAGGAAGCCCAGCCCCTTATTGCCCATGACCGCGAGATCAGAGCTGATCCCCTGTTCGTGGAGATCGTGCATCCTGTGGACGACGTTACGCAGCACGTTTACATTGAGCGCGCCGCAGAGGCCACGATCCGTGGTCACGACGATAAAGCCCGCCTTTTTGATAGGACGCACCTGCATCAACGGATGTTCGTACTCGGGATGTGCCTGCGCCAGATGTCCCAATACCTCACGAATTTTCTCCGCATAGGGACGGGCGGCGCGCATCCGCTCCTGCGCGCGCCGCATCTTGCTCGCAGCCACCATCTCCATGGCACGGGTGATCTTGCGCGTGTTTTTAACGCTCTTGATCTGCCCGCGGATTTCCTTGGCATTGGCCATGCTACTCTCCTAGTACGTCGAGCTGGACTTGAACTGCTTGACCGCCGCGTCGAGCTGCTTCTTGAAATCGTCCGTCAGCTCTTTTTTCTCTTCAAGCCCGGCCATCAGGTCCTTGTTATTGCTGTGTAGGTAAGCCAGAAGTGCCTTCTCGAAAGGCCGCACATTGGCCACTTCGACGTCATCCAGCGCACCACTGCTGGCTGCGAAGAGCGCCACGGACTGCTCGGCCACCGACATGGGGGAAAACTGGTCCTGCTTCAACAACTCGGTGACACGCTTGCCACGCTCGATCTGCTTGCGGGTGATTTCATCCAGATCTGAAGCAAACTGCGCAAAGGCTGCCAGTTCACGATACTGCGCGAGATCCAGACGAATGCCGCCGCCCAGCTTCTTGATGATCTTGGTCTGTGCCGCGCCACCCACCCGCGATACCGACAAACCGGCGTTGATAGCCGGACGGATACCGGAGTTAAAGAGGTCGGTTTCCAGATAGATCTGGCCATCGGTAATGGAAATCACGTTGGTGGGCACGAAGGCCGAGACGTCACCCGCCTGGGTTTCGATGATGGGCAAGGCGGTCAAAGAACCGGTTTTGCCCTTCACTTCGCCGTTGGTGAACTTCTCGACGAAATCGGTGTTGACGCGCGCCGCACGCTCCAGCAAACGAGAGTGCAGGTAGAACACATCACCCGGATAGGCCTCGCGGCCGGGCGGGCGGCGGAGCAACAACGAAATCTGGCGATAGGCCCAGGCCTGCTTGGTAAGATCGTCATACACGATCAGAGCATTCATACCGCGGTCGCGGAAGTATTCGCCCATGGTGCAGCCGGCGTAAGGCGCCAGATACTGCATGGCGGCGGACTCCGACGCGTTGGCGGCGATCACCGTAGTGTACTCCATCGCGCCGTATTCTTCGAGCTTGCGCACCACGCCAGCGACGGTCGAAGCCTTCTGACCGACGGCGACATAGATGCACTGCACATCCTTGCCCTTTTGATTGATGATGGCATCGATAGCGACGGCAGTCTTGCCGGTCTGGCGGTCACCGATAATCAGTTCACGCTGACCACGACCAATCGGCACCATGGCGTCGATGGACTTCAGACCCGTCTGCATCGGCTCGTCGACACTTTGGCGGTCGATCACGCCGGGGGCAATCTTTTCGAGGACGTCGTATTCCTCGGTGTCGATGGGGCCTTTACCGTCGATGGGCTGGCCCAGGGCATTCACCACGCGCCCAAGCAGCGCCCTACCGATGGGAACCTGCATGACCTTACCGGTACATTTGACGACGTTGCCCTCTTCAAGGCCGGAGAACTCGCCGAGCACTACCGCGCCGACGTTATCCTGTTCCAGGTTCATGGCCAGCGCGAAACGGCCGCCGGGGAGCTCCAGCATTTCACCGTACATCACGTCTTCCAGACCGTGAATGCGGAGAATACCGTCACTCAAGCTGATGATGGTGCCCTGCGAGCGCGTCTCGACACGGCCTTCAAAGCCGGCGATCCGTGCGCGGATCAGTTCACTGATTTCCGATGGATTCAGTTGTTGCATACTATTTCCTCAAGACTTAGCTGCGAAGGGTTCGGGCAAGTTGCTGCACTTGTCCACGCACGGAAGCATCTATGGTGAGATCACCCGTATGAATAACCAGGCCACCAATCAAGGCGGCGTCCACCGATTCCCGGAACGCGACTTTGCGACCGGCAAAACGGCGCTCCAGCGCCGATTGCACGACCGTTTTCTGATTGGCGTCCAGGGCGATGGCGCTGGTGACCAGAACGTCGACAATGCCTTCTGCGTGACGCAGGGCTTCACCGAAAAGCGTGCCGATCTCGGCCGTCGCGGGCCAACGATCATGGTGGATCAACAGGGTCAGGAATGCCTCCCAAGCCTTGCTATCCACCTTTACTGGCGCTGCACTGAGCAGCGCCACTTTTTCGGCTTCAGCACGCTCGGGATCATTCAGAAAAGCCTGCGCCTGCGCATCCGCGATCATCGCGGCAAGAACTTGCAGGGCGTCCGCCCAAGCCTGTTCCTGACCACTCTCTTTCGCCAAACCATAAAGCGCCTCGGCGTAGGGGCGCGCCACCGTGATCAGATCGGCCATGGGAGTCTCCTCACAATTGGCCGACCATGCGGTCGATGATGTCGCGATGGGCCTTATCGTCGATTTCCCGATGCAGGATGCGCTGGGTGCCGTCGACCACCAGCTCCACCACCTGACCGCGCAACACTTCACGCGCCCGGTTGGTTTCGACGTCGATTTCAGCGCGCGCACCGGCGATGATGCGATCCGCCTCCTCACGCGCTTTACCCTGTGCTTCTTCACGCAACTCCACACCACGACGCTCGGCGTTGGCGATAATTTCTGCCGCCTTTTCCTTGGCTTCACGGAGCAGATCTGTCGCACGCTTCTGCGCCAGGGTCATTTCTTCCTTACCGCGCTCCGCTGCTGCCAGACCATCGGCAATTTTTGCGCGACGCTCATCCATGACCTTGCGCAAAGGACCATACATATACTTGTACAACAGCGCCACCAGGATGGCGAAGGTGATCAACTGAATGATCAGTGTTCCATTGATACCTACTGGATTCATGACTACCTCACTTGCAAGTGGGCCGGCTCAGCCGGCCCAGCATCAGCCCAGGAACGGGTTGGCGAAGAGGAACCAGAAACCGAAGGCCAGAATAATGAAGGGGAAAGACTCCATCAAACCGGCAAAGATGAAGGTATTCACCAGCAACTGCGGGCGCATTTCCGGCTGACGGGTGATGCCTTCAATGGTCTTGGAGGTGATAAGGCCCCAACCAATGGCAGAACCCAGACCAGCGGCGCCAAAAATGATACCTACGGCAATGGCAGTAGCAGCAACAATGATGGTATGTGCGTCCATGATAACTCCTTACAAGTGTCGCAAAGTGGAATAATAAACTTGTTAATGATCCTGCATATTCGCCATGCCGAGGTAAACTACGGTCAGCACGGTAAAAATAAACGCCTGCAGGATAATGATTAAACTTTCGAACAAGGACCAGACCTCGCCCATAACCAGCTCGCCCCACCACGGCAGCATGGCCAGCAGCAGGAAAACCAGCTCACCGGCGAACATGTTGCCGAAAAGTCGCAGACCAAGGCTCAACGGCTTGGTGATCTCTTCGATCAGCGACATGATGATATTCATCGGCGCCAGCCAGATACCGAAAGGATGGGTCAGATAGGTCTTGAAGTAGGAGAACCCCTTGACACGCAGATTGGTCGCTATCATGAGCAGGAAAATCGCGATAGCCACACCCAGCGTCGTATTTAAATTGACGGTCGGGGTCATACGGAACTCCGTGATCCCAAACCAGTGCGCGACCATACCGGGCAGGTAGGCGGGGATGACATCCAGGCTGTTCATCAACAGAATCCAGAGAAAAACCGTTATCGCGACGGGCGCGATCAAAGGATCTTTGACAGGGAAACTGCCTTGCACCAGGTCATCGATGAAGTCGACCACGCCCTCCAGCCAGTTTTGCATGCCGCTCGGGGCGCTGGTCTGCAAACGTGAACCGACCACCATGGCGGTGATGACCAGAACGGCGGCCATGACCCAACCCATGACGATAGTGTCGAGATTAAAGGTCCAGAAGCCTTCGCCGACGGACCAGTTTACGAGGTGATGGGCGATATCGCCTGATGCCACGCTTAACTCCTTTGCCTGGAACGTTCCCGCACCAGAAATGCCAAAAATACGAAATGGGTCAGCAAGAATCCGGTGACCAGCCCGATAACCGGCAAGCGCAGCCAGAATATTGCAAAAATCAGTCCGAGGATGGTGATAATCCAGCGCTGCAACACCGCTCCGCCCAAGCGCCGTGCAGCGCGTTGCGTGGAGACGGGGAGCGCGATAAGGCGTCCACCCAAAATGAGCATATTGATTACGCTCAAAAATGCAGCAAAGAGCACTGCGTAGGCTTCTTCTCGCCCCCAGCGCCACGCCACTATGGCAGCCAGCAGCAGGGCCAGCGTCAACACTGTTGCAGTCACTCGCCCAACATAGGACGAAAAATTCACCATCCCCGTTTGTTTTTCTTGCTCTTTCAACGGGCGGGTCTTGAGTACGCGCAGAGTCTAAACAGGCTGGTGCAGCCCGTCAAGAGCGGAATATCAGCTTTCATCATCATCGAGCGACACGCCCAGGCGCTGAAAAAGCACCGCCTCCTGTTCTGGATCGTCCCAGCGAATCCGTAACTCGCCGCCCCGTCCTTGCGCACGCAGGTCGACGGACAACCCCAGACGCGCACCAATCCGGGCGGAAAGCGCCGCAATATTGGGGTCCGACTCTGCCTGAGGCGGCTTGACCCGGCCTTCGGCCTGCACCAGACGTTCAGTGGCCCGCACACTCAGGGCTTCACGGACGACTCTATCCGCGATCCGCACCTGGCGCTCCTCGGATAACGTGAGCAGCGCCCGGGCGTGGCCAGCACTGAGCGCCCCATTTTCGACATGGAGATGGAGGTCTGGACAGAGACGCAATAGACGCAACTGGTTGCTGATGGCAGCGCGGGAACGACCGAGGGATTCGGCCAGCGCTTCGTGGCTAAGGCCGAACTCGTCGAGCAGGCGTTGCAGGGCCTGCGCTTCTTCCAGAGGATTGAGGGCCTGACGCTGAATATTCTCGATAATGCCAATGGCAAGAGCTTGTTCGTCACTGCATTCACGGACCACGGCGGGGATGTGCGCAAGGCCAGCCAACTGCGCGGCGCGCCAGCGGCGTTCCCCAGCGATAATCTCATAACGGCCACCGCCGATGGTACGAATGACAATGGGTTGCACTACTCCCTGGCTACGGATGGAGGCGGCGAGCTCTTCCAGGGAGTCGTCGCTGATCAAACCGCGCGGCTGGTAGCGTCCACGTTGCAAAAGGTCGATAGGGACGTCACGCATGGCACCGCGCACCGCCTCTTCGCTGGCGAAGAGGGCATCCAACCCGCGTCCGAGACCAACCCGCTTCACTCCACCCACTCGCGGCGTAAAAATTCGGCGGCGACCCCCTGATAGGCCCGCGACCCGGCACAGGCGGGATCATATTCCAACGCCGCGCGGCCAAAACTGGGGGCTTCGGCCAGGCGGATATTGCGGGGAACTACCGTACTATAGAGCTTGTCCGGGAAATGACGCTCCAGCTCCAGCCCCACTTCGGAGGAGAGACGGTTGCGGTTGTCGAACATGGTGCGCAACAGGCCATGCACTTCGAGCTGGGGGTTGAGCTGAGCACGCACCCGGCGCACGGTGCCAAGCAATTGAGTCAGGCCTTCAAGGGCATAATATTCGCATTGCATGGGGATCAGGACGCTATCCGCGGCGACCAATGCGTTAATGGTCAGCATACTGAGCGCCGGCGGACAGTCGATCAGCACATATTCGAAGTTACGCACCGGGGCCAAGGCATTTTGAAGATGCCGCTCACGGTCTGGCCGGCCATAAAGCTCAACCTCCGCCCCAGCAAGATCGGGGCTGGAGGGTGCGAGAAACAACCCCGCCGGAGAGGCATTCAACAGCACCGCGCTGAGGGGCAATTCGCCCAGAAGGACGTGGTAAATGCTCGACACCGCGCTGCCGCCGAGACCGAGGCCGGTAGTGGCGTTGGCCTGAGGGTCGAGATCGATCAGGAGAACACGCTTGCCCACCTGGGCCAGTCCGGCGGCCAGATTGACGGCAGTGGTGGTCTTACCCACCCCTCCCTTTTGATTGGCAATAGCGACGGTGCGCATGGTGACTGGTCGGACTTCCATCTTCGACAATGACTTTTCTTAGAATACCCCGTAGCAGCGCAGGGGGCTAGGGCGTGGTTACCGATACACGCCAAGAAAGCAGCAGACGGGGCGGCAGGTCGGGGATAACGAGGTCCTGATGCGTGATGTGGAGGGTGGCGGCACGGCGCCAATCGGCTAACTCTGCCTCGACACCCGGACCTTTGTGGGCAAGCACCTGCGTGTGCGGGCCCTGTAAGTGCCGGGTCATGGCGTCGAGACGTGCCAATGGCGCGGTGGCGCGACTGACAATCACCTCTGGCAGAAAATCGGGGTGGTAGTCTTCGCTGCTCTGTGCAGCAACTCGGACGTTGGTCAACCCCAGGTCAGCGATGACGTGACGGAGGAAAGCCACCCGCTTGGCGGCAGGCTCCACCAGCGTAAAGGCTTGCGCCGGACGGCAGATGGCGAGGGGGATACCTGGCAATCCGGCGCCGCTGCCGATATCTGCCACCGCACCTTCCGGCAAGAAGGGTAGCACCGCCAGACTGTCCAGCAGATGGCGGGCCACCATCTCCAAAAGATCGCGCACCGCCGTTAGGTTGTGTGTCGCATTCCAGCGCTGCATAAGAGCGAGATAACGAATCAGCAGGTTACGCTGCTCGGCATCAACCCGGTCGAGGCCGAGAGCCGCCAGCCCGGCATTCAGATGGACGCGCAGGTCTTGCGAGGACACCTCTGGCCGGGCCATCGAATCAGTCAACCTGCTGCAGACCGCGACGTTTCACGTGAATCAGAAGCAGGGAGATGGCAGCCGGGGTCACTCCAGGGATACGGCTGGCCAAACCGATGGTCTGCGGACGCTGTCGGGTGAGACGCTGCATCACTTCGGTAGAAAGTCCTCGCACTGCGGCGTAGTCCATGTCGGCAGGGATATGCGTGCCCTCCCAGCGCGCGGCGCGGATGATCTCATCATGCTGGCGGGCGACATAGCCGGCATATTTGCATTCGATCTCCAGTTGCTCGCGGGCCTGAACGTCGCCGCACGGAGCGAGGTCGAGCACCTGGAGCAGGCTGGCGTAACCCCAGTCGGGGCGGCGGAGGAGATCGAGCGCGGTGACATCGCGGGAGAGCGGCTGAGCCATCTTCGCCGCAATACGCTCGGCGATGGCGCTGCCGGGATGGATGCGTAAGCCTTCGAGGCGGTTGCGCTCCGCTTGCACCGAGTCCTGCTTGACACTGAAGGCCGTCCAGCGCGCGTCATCGACCAACCCCAATGCCCGGCCATGGGGAGTCAGACGCAGATCGGCGTTGTCCTCCCGCAGTTGCAGGCGATATTCGGCGCGACTGGTGAACATGCGGTAGGGCTCATCGAGTCCACGGGTAACAAGATCATCCACCATCACCCCCAGATAGGCTTCGTGGCGACCGGGCGTCCACGCCGCGAGTTCGCGCGCGCGGCGGGCGGCGTTGACTCCGGCGAGCAGCCCCTGCGCCGCGGCTTCTTCATAACCAGTGGTGCCGTTGATCTGGCCGGCGCAGAACAGACCCGGCAAGCGCTGGCTTTCGAGGCTGGGATGAAGGTCGCGGGGATCAAGATAGTCGTACTCGATGGCATAACCGGGACGCAGGAGGACGGCATTCTCCAGGCCACGCATGCTGTGCACCAGCTCCACCTGCACCGTAAAGGGCAGACTGGTGGAAATGCCGTTGGGATAAACCTCGTGGGTATCCAGCCCCTCCGGCTCCAGAAATATCTGGTGCGCGCTCTTGTCGGCGAAGCGCACGACCTTGTCCTCGATGGACGGGCAATAACGTGGGCCCACCGACTGGATATGACCGCCATACATGGCCGACTGGTGCAGGTTCGCGGCGATGATCTCATGGGTGCGGACGTTGGTGTGGGTGATGTGACAGGGCCGCTGGGGGACTTCGATGCGCGACGTCATGAAGGAGAAAGCGGGCGGCGGGGTATCGCCAGGCTGCGCCTCCAGCACGCTATAGTCGATGCTGCGACCGTCGATACGCGGCGGGGTACCGGTTTTCAGCCGCGCTACCGGGAAGGCCATCGCGCGCAGGCGCTGGGCGAGGGCGTTGCTGGGCGGATCGCCAGCCCGGCCTGCGGCGTAGTTCTGGTCACCCATGTGCACCCGGCCCCCGAGGAAAGTCCCCGTGGTGAGGACGACTTGGGCGGCACGCAGCACCAGTCCGGTTTCGAGGATGACGCCCGCGAGATGATCACCTTCCATGAGCAGATCGCCGACCATGCCCTGGAACAGTTGCAGGGCGGGGAGGTCTTCGAGCAGGCGACGCACCGCGCGTTTGTAGAGGCTGCGATCCGCTTGGGCGCGGGTGGCGCGCACCGCCGGACCCTTGCTGGCGTTGAGGGTGCGGAACTGGATGCCCGCCTGATCGATGGCGAGGGCCATGATGCCGCCGAGCGCATCGACTTCTTTGACCAGATGACCTTTGCCAATGCCGCCGATGGCCGGATTGCAGGACATCTGGCCGATGGTATCGAGATTCTGGGTGAGCAGAAGCGTGCGCACGCCGAGACGGGCGGCTGCCGCAGCCGCTTCCGTCCCGGCGTGACCGCCGCCGACTACGATGACATCGAATGGGTTTTGCATGGCGGGATTATCCGCGTTTCCGTCGGGTTTTGGCAATTTCCCCCGCCATAAACCCCTCAGTGCTCATGCCGGATGCGCGGCAGCAGTTCGCTGAGGTTGCAGGGGCGGTGCCGGATATCCAGTTGCGGGACGATAATGGCCTCCATGCCGAGGCGGACGCCGCCAGTGGAACCGGGGAGAAGGAAGACGATGGTGCCGTCGCAGATCGCGGCTTCGGCGCGGGACTGGATGGTGCTGGTGCCGATCTCCTGAAAGGAGAGCATGCGGAAAAGTTCGCCGAAGCCGGGGATAGGCTTGCTGATGAGGGGGGCGAGGGCTTCGGGAGTGACGTCGCGGCCGGTGACGCCAGTGCCGCCAGTGGCGATGATCACGTCGACGGCGGGGTCGGCAATCCAGTCACGCATTTGCGCGCGCAGGGTTTCGGCATCATCGGGGATGATCTGGCGGGCGGCAATCTGGTGTCCGGCCTGGCTCGCGAGCTCGGCAATTTTGTCGCCGGACTTGTCGGTTTCCGGCGTGCGGCTGTCGGAGACCGTAAGGATGGCAATGGCGAGGGGTAAAAAGGCTTTGCTTTCGGGTAGCTGCTGCGCATTGCTCACGACGGTATTCCCTTTACAGGATGACAGAAAGTCCAGTATAAGAGGCTCCGTCCTGCGGTCCAAGGGTCACGGTGTGCGGCGCTCTCCATAAACGCCGTTTCCGGATGCTGGCACCGAAACAGCCTGCTTCTGATCAGGAGAGCGTCATGGATGTGTCCCTGCCAGCAGATCCGCACCATATCCCCGCATCAAGCTCCGCGCTGGTGAACGAGGGCGGCTGGCAACATCTCACGGCGCCGCGCTTAGCGGATTGGGAACGGGCGGGACAGTTGGCAGACGACTGGGATTTTGCCCAGGACATTCTCGATCCCGATGAACGCTCCTGGCTGCGCCGCGATGGCGAACGCGTCTTCATCACCTTGCAATTCCCGGTAAAAGGCAATGACGCGGATGCCGATAGTTGGGAACAGCGGCCCCTGGGCATTATCCTGCAAGGGACCCGGATTTCCACGGTGCTGGCCCGGGATTTTGCGCCATTATCGCCTTTTTTTGAGCAAATGGAGCATCTTTCCAGCCCACCGGAAAGTGTCGAAATTCTCGCCGCCATCCTCAAGATTCTGGCGCAGAGCTACGAAGATGCCCTGCACCAACTCAATGCCGCCATCCACGATAACGAACAGCAACTGGACTGGACCCAGAGCAATGGCGACTTTTTCACCCTGTTGGAGATCAGCAAAAGCCTGACCCGCTTTGAGGTGGCGCTGGTCGGCAATATTGCGACGGCCTTCAAGATTTCCCGTTTGCCGGAAATCCGCGACGACCTGCCGGCCACCCAGCAGATCGACACCGCTCTGCTGGAATTGCAGGTGGCCCATGAGCGGGCGCGGGTCTACGCCGGGACCAGCACGTCGATGATGGACGCCTACGCAGGCATGGTGCAGAACAACATCAATCATGGCCTGAAGGTGGTGACTGTGCTGGCCATGATCTTTTATGTGCCGAGCCTGCTGGCGACCCTCTACGGGGTAAATACGACCCTACCGTTTCAGAAGACCGGTTGGATTTTTTGGGTCGTGCTGAGTCTGGGAGCGAGCATTTCTACGGGACTGGCACTGATTTTCAGGCGGAAGGGCTGGATATGAACGAGCTGACGGACGCACGGAGGGGTCGGAATGCTGCATTGGTTTAATGAAAAGACGGATGCTGAACTGAAAGTCACCGCGGACTTCCAGTGGCCGCCGACCGCAACCTGGATTCAGGTGGTGGCGCCGACGGCTGCGGAGCTGGATTTTGTCGCCAAGCATTTGCAGGTGCCGGACTACCTCTTTCAGGACGTTTCCGATGAGGATGAGCGCCCGCGTCTGGAGCGGGAGGGGGATATCGCCCTGATCATTCTCAAGGTGCCCGCCCCCATGCGGGCAGATGCCGAATTGCGCTTCCGTACTCTGCCCGTGGGGCTCTGGCTCCTGCCCCAGCAGATGGTGACGGCCAGCGCCCAGCCCCTCGCCCTCTGGGAGGAGCTGCGCGGACAGCGCCAGCGCGGCAAGGCACTGCATGTGCGCGGGCTATTGGCGGAGATTTTTCAGGCCATCGCTAGGGACTATCTGCGCGCCCTGCGCATCATCAATGCCGAAATTGCCGCCACCGAGAAAATCCTCCGCGACTCCCAGAATAACCGGGAGTTTTTCCGCCTGCTGGCCCTCAACAAGAGCCTTATCCTCTTTTCTTCCGCACTCAAAGGTAATATTTCCGTCGCGCAGCAGACCATGCGGCTGCCGCTGCTCAAGCAGGACGAGGGCGATCTGGAAGACATCGCCGATGCCCTCATCGATCTTCAGCAGGCGCGGGACATGACCGAAATTTACGCCTCCACCATTACCAATATGATGGATGCCTACGTCGGCGTGCTGCAGAACAATATCAGCAACACCCTGAAAATCATCACGGCCTGGACCGTGGTCGTGGCGGCACCCGCGACGGTGGCGAGCATCTACGGAATGAACGTACCCCTGCCCCTGCAACATTGGACCTATGCGTGGCCCGTGCTTATGGGGGGCGGATTTGCGGTATCCGGGATGCTGTTCTTGATTTTTCGTAAGAAAGACTGGATCTGAGCGCGCGCCATGAGCTGCCAATTTTACGATAAGACCACAGGAGCCTGGATCGCGACCGAACGCTACACCGCAGACGGCCTTTTTCTGCTGACGCCGGAGCAGGTACATCGGTGCCCGCAATTGGAAGCCGCGCTGCGGCACTGCGTAGAACAACGTCTGTATTGTCACATCGACGAGATGACCCTGCGCCTGCCCGTAGCACTGCTGGAGGAAGATGCACAATTCGGCACGGTGGCGCGAATGGCGCACCTGACCCTGCACCATACGCCGCAAAGTCTCGCGATTCTGGGCGAGAAGGCGCTGATCCAGCCGTTGCAGCAGGACTGGCTGGGCGAGTTACGGCAAGCCGCTATGGATGAACTTCTGCAACGCGTACTGCTGAATGTCATCTATAGTCACGAGCGGGTAGCGCGGGTGCTGGTAGAGCGTTTGCAGACGCTGCGCATGGCCCTGAAAACCGCCATGGGCAACGTGGAACTGCGGCAGATTGTCGCCCTGAATCGTGACCTTGGCGAACTGGTTATCGCCCTGCGGGAAACGGGCCTTATTCTCCGCGATGCGTTGCGCGCCACACCCGGTGAGTCGCCGGTCTATTCCTTGCTGGACGCGGCGTTACGCGAGCAGCATCGCATAGAGGACAGCGTGAATCTGATTCATGAACGCTATCTGGCCGTGACCAATGCCTATAATGGCATCATCCAGAACAATGCCCATACCGTGATGAAGGTCATGACGGTATGGCTGGCCCTGCTCATGATGCCGATCGCCTTTATCATGCCCTGGCACATGATGACGCCGCTGCCTCTTGAGCATTGGCATTATCTCTGGTTCGGATTACTCGCCTATGTCTTTGGCGTGACGTGGCTGTTCGCGCGCTGGGCACGTAAACACGGCTTTTTTTCCATGTGAGGACAGCTCCATGATGCGCATCACCCGCGATTCTCTGCTGTCCGGCAACGCCAACTGGCGGAGTTGGATGGCGTTGGTCGCCCCCTCGGCCAACGAGCTGACGCAGGCGGCGACGACCCTGGATATCCCCGAGAGCTTTCTGCGCAAACGCCTGGAAGGCGCGGCGTCGCGCCCGCTGATCAAAGAGAAACGATTGATTTCTCTACAATTCCAGGTGCCCATGCCAGAAGCGGACGCAGCCGGACAATTCACGCTGGTGCCCCTGAGTTTGTATTTCGTACCCGGCTATTTTGTCACCCTGACCGAGCGGGAGATTCCCTTCCTGAGCCAACTGATCGATCCGCGGAAACCACGTAAGCGCTGGGAACTGGTCCTGCGCATCATCGCCGAAGTCACCCGCAATTATCTGCCCACCGCGCGTTCAGTGGCTCGGGAGATGGCCGTGGTGGAGCGGGATCTGCGCCAGGCCCAGCGCCATGACGTGGTATACCACGGCCTGGATATTAATGACCGCCTACTGGCGCTCGATCTGGGCCTGCTGCAACTGGAATATGTGGTCAGTGAAATCGGCCATTTCTTGCCTGTCGAGGATGCTGACTTGATGGAAATCCATGAAGACACGCGCATCGAGCTGTCCCAGGTGCGGGATCAGGTAGACAGTGACCAGGCGACTATCAGTGAATTGTTGGAATCGTATGCCTATGTAGTCCACAACAATGTAAACCACCTCTTCAAGTTCATGGCGGCGCTGATTATTCTCGCGACCATACCGCTCTTCATACCGGGAGCTGCGGCCATGAACGTGCCGTTGGGGCCCTTTCCGCACTGGCGTTACGGCTTTGACGTGGTGACGGGCGGGCTGGTGCTGGTGGAGGTGCTGACGGCCTGGGCGTTTTACCGCAAGGGATGGTTGCGGTTGGATTGACCGGCACGCGCTGCGCACGTGGTTGATTATTTTAGTATATGAATTTTTTCCGCACAGTTTCCTTTACGGCCCTCTTCCAGACTCCCCGCTGCAGGAAATTCATCCAGCTTATCCTGGTGAATGGTAATCCAGGCCTGGGTCAGGATAGTCCCTTGATGTTCCGTTTCATGGGTATGTCGACCCGGCGTTTCACAACGTAATTCCAGAGCATCCCCGTTTTTGATTTTGAAGCTTTCCGCGAAAGCATGAAGGATAGCGTTGCGAGAGACCCATTGGCCGCGATGATTCCGAATAAATGCCGTAAAGGACGTCGCATTGAACTTGTCCAGCAAATCCAGCTCCTTCGGAAAGAACTGCTGCGGAGTCTCACCGAAACAGGCGACGTGCTTGTAGTATTCATGACGATCCAGGCAGATGTTGGCCATAGGCATATGCGTGTATAAACGCTGATGCAACTGTGTCGGTAGATTCAAGGCGGGATTCGCGCAACTGTCCTTGGGCAAAGCGTGATTAGGATTAAACCAGTAACAACCATAGTGCCACCAGGTCGGACCGTTCATGCCGGAGGCCATCAATTTCTGGGGACGACTCGCCCAGAGGCCATGCATCGTCCATTCCCGATTGACTTTGGCTTCGGGCGAAAGATCTTTGCAAGCGGCGCCGGCATTGGTCCATGTGGCGCAAACGCCGGGATGCCACATGACCGCAAACGTGTAGTGATTGAAATCCTGCATATCGGCAGGCGTTGCTGCCGCAGCCACAGTGCCCGTGGTCGATAACATGAACAACAGGCCCAAACAAAGCAAATGCAGCTTGCTAAGACGCGAACGCATGGTAAGCACGGAATCTCCTGGACAGGTCAAGATTAAAAAAGCACGGGTGCAACATATGCAGCCACGGCATCCGGTATGCCGGCCGGCGCTCCCAGGCGCTGTGAACCGCTACATCGGAGTTATCGATTCCTCGCCCTTCTCCGCTGCCCAAGGTTCATGCGGCACATTGGCGATGATTCTCCGTTTACTTTACTGTTAAGGCATGTTTTTCCTTACTATATCTTTCGACCAATCAGAACACATGCCTTAGCCCTTGTTTCATCCAATTCCTGTGGTGTAACTCGGCCTTTGAAGCGGGCTTGACCTTCTTTCCAGTCCATATTCTTCACCTGATCTGCAAGTGCCACGCCAGGGCTTTTGCCCGTTATCTGCACCTCGAATGGGTATCCCTTGGTCTGCGTCGTCATGGGGCAGCAGACCATAAGCCCCATTTTACCATTGTAACTCGCCGGAGTCAGGACAAGAGCTGGCCTGTGGCCCTTTTGTTCGTGACCAGCCTGTGGATCAAACTGCAACCAGACTATATCTCCTGCTTCCGGGATATAGGAGCTGCGCATCAGAGCAGCTCCTTGCCCACCGAAGAAAAACTGTGGATTTTGTGCTATTCTGAAGAAAATCTTCGGAGGCTGAAGAAAAAATGGGTCAAACTATAGGTTATTCATTTTTGCGGGATCACTGGCGCTTGCCGGTGTTCCCCATAACGCAACCTTCGAGAACTGCAGCTGTGACGCGGGTAACACCTGAGCCTGATGGTCTTCTGGTGCCAATCGGGGTTGCTCCGAAAAGCGAGTCTCCGCTGGACCACGTTTTGTTTGCGCTCAAGTACGAAGGCGTGAACTTGCCCATTCTTCTCGGAGCCATGCAGCACATTTCCGCCGATTCATTGCAAGATGCCTTGTGTGGAAAACCCAATAGCGCCTATCTGCGCATCACGGCCTACCTGTGGGAACATGCAACTGGACACCGATTAACTGATGTGCCAGAGATTACAGCGCCTACGGTTCCGCTTTTTGATCCGGAACGCTATATCACTTCCTACATTTCGCAGAAAGACAGTCGCTGGCGGATAGCCTTCAACGGATTAGGCGGTTTGGACTATTGCGTAACCGTTCGGCGCACGGAAGCCATTCAGCATCTTCTGGAAGAAGATATCCTGGGGCAGGTGCGATCTTTTTTTGAGAATACGGATCAGCGGATTGTGGACCGGGCTGTTGCCTGGGCCTACCTGAGCGAGACGGAAGGCTCTTTTGCCATTGAGCGTGAGTCTGTGCCGTATGACAAGGCCCAGGCGTTTGCAGATCTGCTGCAGAAGGCTTTCGATCCCGATGTTTGTGATGAAACCTATTTAACTGGCCTCCAGAACGCCGTTATCACCAATCCTTTTGATCGTGCCGCCGGTTATCGCGGCACCCAAAACTGGCTGCAAAACGGCTTGCGCGGGGCAGCCAGCGTCTCTTACATTCCGCCATCACCGGAGTTGCTGGATGAGATGATGCCGCATATCACGCGCATGGCAGATACATTGCACAAAGAAGTGGATCCTTTGGTGGCGGCCAGCGTGGTGTCTTTCGCCTTTGTTTACGCGCATCCTTTCATGGATGGTAATGGCCGGCTTTCGCGGTTTTTGTTCCACCGTACACTGGCGCAATCCGGGCAGATGGAGAGTCCCACGGTTGGCAGGATACTATTGCCGGTGTCCGTCGCCATGAAACGGTATGAGCAACGGTATTTGCAGTCTCTGCAGAGTTTCTCTGTTCCTGCACGTAACCTTTGGGATGTGCACTGGATTGATGAAGATCGGTTTGAGTTCACGATGCGCGGTGACGGGACCGCCTACCGCTATTGGGATGCCACCGATCAGGTACGATTTGGTCTGGAAATGGCGAAGTCCGCACTGCAGGAAGATTTGCGGTCGGAAGTCGATGCGTTGCGGTGTTACGATGCCGTATATGCCCAGGTGGACGCCCATCATGATGTGCGTAACAAGGATTTGTCCGTCTTGATCCGCTCTTGCATCGAGAATGCCGGCAGTGTCTCGAAAAATCGCAGAAAGCAGTACGCTGCAACGGTGCCAGAGAAGGCTTTTGACGCCATCGAGGACGCCTGGGCATCGTTCATGGCGGGCCGCGATGCCGTGATTGGCGATTCACAAGAAGACGCCTTGCCGAATGAGGCGGCGGCGGCGGCGGCGGATAAGGCGGCGCGGGAGAATGGGCAGGATGATATCTGTGGACGGCGGGATGCTTGAGGCGATTTTTATATAACAATCTGTATTTGCGAAAAATTTTATAGTAAAACTCGCCCGGCAAACCAGCCGTCCGTCCAATTTGACAGGCGGCGCCACAAACACATAACTGATCAAGGTATTGATGAGCACCACGAGTTTCAATCCACGCCCGGTTTATAAGCCGGGCGATACAGCACTGCGGGTTATCTGGGCGACCGCTCACCGGTTTCAATCCACGCCCGGTTTATAAGCCGGGCGATACCGACATACGTCAACCCATCCAATATCGTTGGGCTGTTTAAATCCACGCCCGGTTTATAAGCCGGGCGATACTTTACGGATGATGCCAGCGTCAACGTGACACCAGTTTCAATCCACGCCCGGTTTATAAGCCGGGCGATACATATGTACATTTCTTACTCTCCTGTAATATGCCCGTTTCAATCCACGCCCGGTTTATAAGCCGGGCGATACCGGTGTTTCGTTGTCCGCACCTTGGCCCGGTGTCTGTTTCAATCCACGCCCGGTTTATAAGCCGGGCGATACGCACGGTGGCGCATTCCAAGATCATGCCAACGCGGGTTTCAATCCACGCCCGGTTTATAAGCCGGGCGATACACTAAGAGTTGTGCCCGGTGCTATCTAACGCCTTGTTTCAATCCACGCCCGGTTTATAAGCCGGGCGATACGTTTACACTGTCAGAACTGACCGGAGACGCACTGGTTTCAATCCACGCCCGGTTTATAAGCCGGGCGATACCCCACCCCATACACCCTTGTATCGAGCATGATCAAGTTTCAATCCACGCCCGGTTTATAAGCCGGGCGATACGTGTCAGAAAAAATACAGGAATGAACCACCAGATAGTTTCAATCCACGCCCGGTTTATAAGCCGGGCGATACTTTGCATCGTCGTGCTCCGGGTTCAGGATCACCATGTTTCAATCCACGCCCGGTTTATAAGCCGGGCGATACATGCCCGTGTCCAAGAAGCCGAGATTGCCAGCTGGTTTCAATCCACGCCCGGTTTATAAGCCGGGCGATACCAGAATAATAGCCATTGCTTTCACCGAGCCACCGTTTCAATCCACGCCCGGTTTATAAGCCGGGCGATACCCCAGCAGCATCCATGCGGTCGCGGCTTGTAGTGGTTTCAATCCACGCCCGGTTTATAAGCCGGGCGATACCCATAGCCGTGCTACCCGATCCCATGAATGGGTCGTTTCAATCCACGCCCGGTTTATAAGCCGGGCGATACCACCGTCCCGAATGCAGACCCCCACGTTATTCCGTTTCAATCCACGCCCGGTTTATAAGCCGGGCGATACAACTCCGCACTGGCTTAATCACCGCCAGCGAAATGTTTCAATCCACGCCCGGTTTATAAGCCGGGCGATACATCCTGACTATGTGATAAAAAAATGCGCCGACCACGTTTCAATCCACGCCCGGTTTATAAGCCGGGCGATACCCGGCGAGGGAATGCTTGCAGTCAGGCAAAAACTGTTTCAATCCACGCCCGGTTTATAAGCCGGGCGATACCTTCTCCGTTTGGCCGGTAACATCCCGACTCAGTTGTTTCAATCCACGCCCGGTTTATAAGCCGGGCGATACATGCAAGATTTCGGATGCCGGGCTGGCATAGCGAGTTTCAATCCACGCCCGGTTTATAAGCCGGGCGATACCGCGGCGGTTCTGGCCGATCAAATGCGTCGATGTGTTTCAATCCACGCCCGGTTTATAAGCCGGGCGATACCTCCTCAAAACACTCCCGGCATGGTGTCCAGATGGTTTCAATCCACGCCCGGTTTATAAGCCGGGCGATACTGCGCGACTTCAGGCTGACGATCTGCGCCAGAATGTTTCAATCCACGCCCGGTTTATAAGCCGGGCGATACCACATTCTCTGTGGCCACCCCAGCCTATATCTACGTTTCAATCCACGCCCGGTTTATAAGCCGGGCGATACCGCATTGTTGCAACACATTGTTAATGAATGATTTTCTTTGCGCATGCCGCGAATGGCAGATAGGGCCGCCTGAAAACCTATAAGGACCCCAAGGACTTCTAATAAAAACGATGGTAGAACAGGAAGATACGCGGCGCGCGAAAGGACGGGCTTTGAGGCGCCGATCCCGGTTCGCGCATCAAACCATGAGGGGACCATTGAAGTCGATAGATCGGAAGGTTCCATATTGCTTGATACGCAGTTCGGTAGGTTCTGTGAGACGATAGAAGCGTAGATTATCCTCTTCTTCGTCTATTTCCGCCAGCAGCGTGCGCTCAAAAGCCTCGTATTGCATTTGATTGACCTGACATTCAAAAACAGATTTCTGCACACGCTGGCCCACCCGTTCGCAGGCTTTGGCCACGCGGCGCAGGCGCTTGCGCCCCGCCGCCGTTTCTGTAGAGACATCGTAAGTGACGATGATGAGCATGATTACGCCTCCTCAACGGCTCAGGTATGGCAGATACCCGGTGGTTTCCCCACGGATGGCGCGCGCCATCAATCGTGCCTGCACAAAAGGTAACAGTCCAATAGGCACCTTCTGCTCCAGGAAGGGATGGGTAACTTCTTCTTGTTTACGCTCCTGCCAAGCCGCGACCACCTTGCGCCGACCTTTATCACCCAGCAAGACAGCCCCACCTTCGCGTACTTCAAAATCCCCATCGCTGAGTTGCCCTCGGTTCACAAGTGTGAGCGCGAACCGGTCACAGATGGGAGCGCGAAACTCCTCCTGCAAATCCAGCGCTAATGCCGCACGCCCAGGGCGGACTACATGTAAAAATCCCAGTTGTGGATCAAGACCGACGGTTTCCAGTGCGCTGCGACAGTCGTTCATCAGCATGGAGTAGAGAAATGACAGCAAGGCATTGATCCGGTCCAACGGTGGACGCCGGGTGCGCCCGCTCCACTGAAACTGCGCGCGCATGGCGGGCTTGACGATACAATTGAATGCCGAAAAATAACTGCGTGCGGCATCGCCTTCTATGCCGCGCAGCGCGTCTATGGTGGATGCTTCGGCCGCAGCACGCAGCGATGCGGCGAGGTGATTGGCAGCCCCCGTGAGCTGTTTAGCGTCGTCCGCCTCTTTCGCCTCACGGGCAGCACGCAGGAGTACGGTTCTGCCGTTACGGAGTTTCCCGGCGACGCAGGCGCGCGCCAAGTCTCTGGTAACGTCAACATCGCCCGCTCCTCGATGCTGGGCCTGACGCAGCAGGATATTTCCGGAAACGGGTCCTTCCAGGCGCGCCTTGAAGCGACCAAAACGATCCAGCAAGACCAGAGACTTCCCTTCTTCCGCCAAGCGGTGCATGAGGGCAGGCGATACCATCACATCGCCGAAGCACACCAGCGTACCGACATGATGCAGAGGGACCTGCAGGCGCTTCTCATGATCCACGTCCACGCGCAAGGTGGCATTGTCCAAATGCACGTAGGACAGGGGGGTCATGACGTAAAGGGTGTTTTGAATTTGCTGCATGATGGAATCCCTCTACATCACGGACCGATTTCGTCATCCGGCGAAAACAGGTATTGTTTCAGCCGGTCCATTTGGGTTTGCTGCGCCAGCATCTCCGGCTGGCAGATTTCTCGCAGTGAGCATTCCCGACACCGCGCATCGTTTACTGGCGGTGGGAGGATGCCGGAGGCGAGCATGGCGCGAATCGCGTCGGCGGTCTCGCTGACGAGTACGCGCAAATCCTCGGTGATGTCTACTTCGCGCCGTCGGTGACTGCTGGCGTGATAAATAGCACCTTGGGGTACAGGGCGCCCGAGCATGTCCTCCAGACACATGGCCTGGGCGGCAAGCTGAATATCGTCATGGATGCGGTCACGTTTACGACCATGCTTGAACTCTACGGGATATATCCTGCCATCCGGGTGAAACTCTACCAGGTCTGCCTTACCGATCAGGCCAAAACGATCTGACCAGAGAGGCAACGCCCGCTCCACCCGCACGCCGCGCTTCACCTCGTATCCCGGCGTATCTACCAGATGGTGCACCGCCTGCCCGCGCGCCGTATGGACGTTGTCCTCAAACTGTTGCTCCAGATGGATCAACCCGCACTGCCGCGGGCAGTAAATCCAGTGCTGGAGGGCAGAGAGAGGAACGAGGTCTTCGGTGGCTTCCATGATCAGGCCCCGTTATCACTGCTCAAACAACACTTCCAATAGCGCCTCACGACTGACGCCGCGATACACGGCCACGGCGTCCAGTATGGCGGCCAGCGTTCCCAGGCGCAGTGGATCATGACGGGGAACCGTAACGTGATGCTCGCCTTGTACCGCACAGGTCAGGCGCATGTGGCTTCCCGTCTGCCGCGTGACGGTATAACCCACACGCCCAAGTCTCTGCACCAACTCAGTGCCGGTGAGGTCACGCGGCAGTCTCATGCCACCAGCACTTCTTCGCGGGTAATATGCAGGCGAATAAGGCTGGGGCACTGCGCGTCCTCAAAATGGCAGTGCACCGCATCCCGCACCAGCGCATGTAACGCAGGCAGATCGTCGGCCTCGGTGAAAATGTCCGCACCAACAGCACGGGCTATAAAGCCACCTTCCGGGGCCTCTTCAACGATAAAGTGGATTTCGGACATCGGCGCCCTCCTAAAAACCGTCAATTTCCTCTGGAACAAGTCCTTCCAACAGATTCAAAGCATACGTTCCATCTGGATTGACGACCAATGATCTATGGACTTTTGCTGACGAATACTGACCAGATTTACAATTGTGCTTCCACCAGATCACCTTCAACACCTCCATACTCCCCGCAGGCCTGGCAGATGACTCGTCATTTTCAAAAATCTTCGGCAATACCAACTTGATTACATCGGCATCGGCATCCACAAACCCAGTCCTTTCGGCTAGTTGCGGGTTCATACTGCCGAAAAAAACATACACTCCTTGATCAACGCGATGCTTCATTCCCATGGTGTCGGAGCCGCGCTTTGTACCATCACCTTCACCACTCACACTTTTAGTAATTTGCATGCTGGTAATATCTATCGGCTCGACACTGAAAGCAGATTGAATCGTGACAGGGCCACGGATGCCAATGGATACTCCTGTGTCGCCGTCTTCGTCGCTACCATCCTCCTTCTTCTTACCCGCTTTCTTGTTGCTTTTTAGAGCGAATAGTTGGCCAAAGGCCCGCACATCCAGCCATTTTTTGCACGCCAACTCGGCGGTTTTTTCTGAACCCAACTCCTTGCCCAAACCGGCCTCTGCCCGTGCGCGCAGACTTTTAGCATCGTCCACTTTGCGGTCATCGGATTGGACGAAAATCATGTTGCCGTCGTCTTCTTTCCTACCATCGTTGACCCAGCGCTCGATCAAGCGATCCCTGATTTTTCGCTTGATCGACACATCGCTCATTTCGCCGAAGTTTGAGTAATCGGTGCGCGGGCGGTTGCCGTTCAGCGGGTCGCCGTTCGGGTTGGCATTTTTGACGCAGAAGATGATAGCGAAATCAATTTTGTTTTGCAGGGTGCTCATATTCGGTTCCTCGGTGGTCTATTCGGTGGGAGCGTCTTCGGTCACAGTGGTGTTGTCTATCTTGGGTGGATTCAGGACTTGCCGTTGACAGTGGTAGCCGAGCAAAAATTCGCCAGACAGCTTGCTGTCGTCAAGAAAGTCATCGCCGACGAAACTGGGGATAATTTCATCGAGCAGTTTGTCCATCTCGTGCATAAAACCTGAGCGTTTTGTTCGTAGGCGCGAGATGTAAGGTTTGAGCGCAGGCTCAATGATTCGCCAAGTGCTTGCCGGGCGATCAGCGAAACGCTGCATTAGCTTCGCAGCAGTAGTGTCGCGTTTTTCGCCTGCAACGTAGAGAGCACGGTTTTCGATATGTTCGGCAATCGCCAGCAAGCGACCATAGAGATAATCCCGGCTGTGCCGGTCGGTTTCCAACGACATTTCGTACTCCTTGTTTTTGAAAGCGCCTTTGAAGAGGGCGCAGGCGATGCCCAAGGTTTTTTCCCATTCCCAATGATCGAGGCCGACCCGATTGCTGGCTCTGCGCACCGTTGATTCGACGAGGTCGCGTGGCAAGGGCTGGCCATCAATGATGCAGGGCAGGAGCCGCTCAACTGTGGATTTCTTGAGCTTGTCGTCAAGACGACGGCCAAACGCTGCTTCAGCGATGTCGCGTGGCGCCGGTGCGCCGACAAATTTCAGCTCCCTGCCGAAGTTTTGCGGCCAGGCGTGTGCCTTGTGCCAGGCTTCGATCCGCTCCAGAAACTCGGAACCGGTCAACTCGCGGTAATACGTGATGGCCATGCGTCCTGGTGTGGCCGAATCCAGTCCCATGACGACGATGTCATCTGGCGGGCCGATATTGGCGCGATAGCCCGCCAGGGCAAGATTCAAGCGCTTGGCAAAAGCTTGTCCTGCATCGTCGCCGAGGGATAACTCCGGCGTAGCGGACTGTTGTTGGACAGCGATGCCAGCCAGCATCAAGGTCAGCGAGTTACCGAACGGATCGGGAATCGGCTTGCCCGCGACCGCCCAACTCACGACGACCTGATCGCCGTTTCGGTAGGCTTGGCGCTGAATCAGCCAGCGCAGCGCGTTATGGGCTTTTTGCGTGACTTCGTAACTCACGCCACACGCCTGCTGGCCGGTGTCATCGGTGAAACGCCCCCGGAAGGTGTAACCCGAACTGTCGTTGGCACTGATAAGTTTGGCACCATCGCCGGAATGGCGGATGCGCTTGGGATGGCTCAAAGCGAGACTCGCCTGCATCTCACCCGTCACCATACAAACGCCGACGGCTTCCTTGGTGCTGGCATCAAATTCTGCCCAATCGTCCTGCAAAGACACATCTTCCCAAACTGCAGTGCAGGGATTACCGGGCTCCCGGACATGCCAACGAATAAACGCGTCGCCTTGGTCACGCTCGCCAGATTTCGCTGTGAGCACCCGGAATAACTCGGGTGCTTGAGTTTCACTTGCCCAGCGCGTCAGCAACTTCCCGTCCGCACCGAGATGAAGCACATCTTCTCGCACCAAGTCGGCAACAACCCGCCTTTTGCGAATGTAGGTCAGCACGGATTGAGCCTTGGCATGGCTGTGGGGCGAATTGCACCACTCCGCCAGTTGCGCTTCATATTCCTTGAAGAAAGACGGCTTGCTGCCGCCCATCTCTGGGTAATCTGCCGCGCAGTACTGAACTTTGTCACACAGGGGGTGCGGTGGAGGAGTTCTGCCGGCTCGTCCCGCGGATTGCTCGGTAGCAGGGATGGTGGTTTCTTCTTTGCCAATTGTTCTGGCGGATATGAAATTGCCGTGTTCATCCAACGTAATTTCTACATGTGCTTGCTGAATGGAATGGCTAACGGGTAGCAGCGTACTGGTGCCGGGCGACTCCCGGCCTTTGCTCTGTTCGTAAGTTTCGTAAAGTTTCTGTACCCAGCTCATATCAGACCTCCAGCTCGGTAGCGTCCTGCGCGACATCGCGCAGCCTGCCTTTGCCGAATTTCTTGGGCGTCATCGCCCGAACGAATTTTCGAATCGTGCAATCCTCGGGCCGAGCGTACTGGATGTAGCCATTCGCCATAACAGGCTTCCAGAGCCGGGCTTGTAAACAGTCTTCGCCAGTTTCATCCGGGTAGTCGAACCCATGGAACATCAAACCATACGCCAGCTCGCCCGCTGCGTCGTAGTGGCCGGTTTCCGAACCGTATACGCAGGGTTCGACGTAGCCCTGGCAGTCTCGCGTTCCCAAAAAAATATCCTGCCGCCCGCCTAATTCCAGCATTCGTTTGGCGATTGCATAGTGCTTGCCTTCTACCCGGTCGCCTTCGAGTTCAGGACGATGCAGGTTCCATTCAAAATGCGCGCGCACCTGATATTCGACATCGGAGAGAAAGGTATAGATCGCCAAGGTATTGCCGCCACCGAAATCCAAGGGTTTTGTGCCCTTGGTCTGTGTGCGGATCGGCTTCATCACCCTGACTTCGTCAATCACCCAAATGAAGGTAGGCTTCCAGTAAATAGACTTGACGATGCCTTTCAAGGCTTCGTAAGTCGGAATGTGATACGAGCACTTTTCGCCGCCGATCCGAGTCAGCGGGTCGGTGAACAGGGCATGACGTGCTCTGACCGTGAATTCGATGCTGTTGCGGTTAGCCACAGAGAACCTCCATTTTTCCCTCCGGGGTTTCGGACAGGCCAAATTCCAGGCTGTAGTAGCGCGGATCGACCAGATAAAGAACGCCCGTGCTTTCCTGCACTTCGCGCACGACATTGGCTTTGGATAGTTTTTCCAGCACGTTCGGAAACACATTAACGCTGAATTGCTGCGCCCGACGCAGCAATTCGAATTCCTTGTCGGGCAGGTATGCCGCGCACAAGGCGTTAATGAGCGCTTTGCCCGCGTCGCCATACGGCACGATTACGCCGCGCGTGGGGGCGTCGATGGCTTTAAATGCCTTGGCGGCGGTCATGAACGACTGTCGCAGGTAGATGGCTGGAGCTTGGCGTTTCGTTCGCTTGTAGTCAGCGACTGCAAGGGTGTTATCGGAGAGCAGGTTGAGCAGGGTGTCGTCGTGCCCCATTTGCTTTGCGGCGACCGGATAACTCATGTCGTTGGCCCGATCGAAGAAATAGTTTTTGTAGTACCAAGCCATCGCTTCCGGGCCGATGCGGTTGTTGCTGTATTTCTCAGGGTCAGCATCAAAGTCATTCAGCACGCGCTCTGCCTTTTCTCGGCCAACCTGAATGTCGGGCAATTTAGCCAGATTCTCGTCCTCGGGGCGCGGGTTAATCACATGCACCAACCCCGGTGTCGGGCGGCCATTGCGATTGCAGCGCCCCGCCGCCTGGGCAATCGAATCCAGACCCGCCGTAAAGCGGATGACGGAACCAAAGTCTACATCGACCCCCGCTTCAATCAACTGTGTACTGATGCATAGCGTTGGCGCAGGCGGGACTTCGTCAAGGCGCCCACGCACTTCGTTCAGGATGGTTTTGCGATGCGCCGGACACATATTCGTGCTCAGGTGGAAAGCTTTGCCCGTGCTGATTTCCTTGCATAGCCGGTAAATAGCCTGCGCTGCCTTTTTCGTGTTGACGATGACTAGGCAACTTCCAGACTCTGCGATTTGCTCGAATGCCAGCGCCGCGATTTCGTCCTGCGTCCAGCCGCCGGGCTTGCGGCGATTGACGACCTCGACACGCTTCAAGTCATCGAAGAGTCGCTTCACATCTGGCATAAGTTCGTTGCCAGCAGGGATGCGGATGGCGCCGTTGTGTGCATCGACCCGATCTAGTAATGGCTGGGTGGCGGTACACAGTACAACGGTAGTGCCGCAGAAATCGGCCAGGTAGTTCATGGCATTGTTGAACAAGTGAACACAGTTGACCGGGAGGCTCTGGATTTCATCAAAAATTAGCACTGCATTGGCGAGCTGATGCATCCGCCGTGCGCCGCGTGTACCTGCGCCGAACAGAGTTTCCAGCAACTGTACGCTGGTGGTATAGACGACCGGCGCATCCCAGTTTTCCGAGAGAATTTTGCCGCGCCAGCTTTGCTCTTCTGGTGTGAGGTTGGAATGGTGTTCGAGCACCACACTACCCACTTCGACGCCTTCTGGTTCCAAGATTTGACGCACGACTTCTGCGTTCTGGTCGATGATGGAAGTGAACGGAATGACATAGATCACCCTGTCCATTTTATGTTCGCGGGCATGGTGCAAGGCGAATCGCAGGCTTGCCAACGTCTTGCCGCCGCCGGTCGGCACGGTCAGAGTGTAAATGCCTTGTGTGCGGGATGCACCAACCAGACAATGGTGCGAAATATCCTGCCGCAGTGCGTCGATAGGATGACGTGCCGTGAAGGCGCTCAAGTGGCTTTCCAAACGCTGGATCAACACCTCCCAGGACTCGTAATTGCCGTGCAACCGCCGCCGCGCAAGACCGGGATGCTCAAAATCGGCGGAGTCGATGCGGTCGGCGTCAATCAGGCAACTGAAGAGTGAGCGAACGAGCAGGCCCAGTTGCTGCTGGTAAACCGGGCTTTGCGGGTTATTGCCCGGAACTTTGCCGAGGATATTTGCGATCCAGGCCTGAAATGCCTGCGTTATTTCCGGGCGTGCCACCAAATTCTGTACGGTTGCAAGCAGTTCTTGATTCACCTTGCCCAAGACTTCACTGAGATGGGTTTTATCGGCTGATTTGTTCATCCGCTTGGTGAACGTATCTTCGGCAGGACTACCCACCGATAATGCAAGACAGTCGATCACACCGGAATGATGCGAGGCAATGCACAACGCCATAATCTGCCCAGCAATTTGCGCCAGGGCGTCCTTTTGCGCCAATTCCTGCCAAACCCACTGCGCCCCGCTCGTGGAATGATCTATTTTCCCTTTCAGACCAGCAGCATCGACAAATTCTTCGTCCTCATCCTGATTCAGCAAGCCTGTGGCGGACTGGATGTAAGACTGGAAAGCTGTACTGTACTTGCCCAAATCATGGAGCAACCCAAGTAGCTCACCCTGAGTAGAAAGACCAAATTTTTCAGCCATCCTTGCAGAAAGCTGCCCAACACCATACAGATGTGATTCCAACGACTGACAAACTTTCCCTTCGCCACGTACATGCGCCACAAACTCAGGCTTTTCAGTTGGTTTCCGCAAAGCATCTGAAGACTGACCCATATTGGTTCATGCTCCACTTTGGATAATAGAAAACGGCGTTAGTGACTTTTGTTCTCGCGGGGTCGCAAGCCTGCATAGAAATGGTCTTCATCACCACTTTCCGCAGACCAGACTTCGCCCGACGGGGCTACGATATCTCCGTGAATGGTGACGGTACCTTTCATATATCCAAACAGACTATTCCGCGTTTCATCGACAATGGGAACCACCTCGACCAGCGGTTTGCCACCCACACTGATCACCAGCCGCTGATGAGTGGTGGCGACTTCGTCAATCCACTTCAGGCAATTAGCCGTGAACTCGGCAATGTCAATGTTCATGGGATTTTTCAGCTATTCCTTGAGGCAAGCACGTTGATTCACACCGGTCCAGGTAACCATACAGAGAGAAGTTTCACCTGTCGGGTGTGTGCTCGAGAATCAAGCGCTCTTTTCCATGGCGATGGCCACGCGCCCTCGCCAAAGACGCATCCAGCCGGATCAACATTTCTCGGGCTTCCACATACACACCCGTTGCCCAGGCCTCTTCCCGTGCCCGTAAGCCGCGAGCCACAAAGCCCCGCCGCGTTTCCGGAGGGTGGATATTCTGAATGAACGGCTCCGTCTTACCCCTCCCCCTCATCCCCATCCTCGCCCGCATGCCGCTCGCCCTTCAGGGCAATACTCAGATTTTTCAGCTTGCGATAGAGATGCGTGCGCTCCAGCCCCACCACTTCCGCCGTTCGCGCGATATTCCACTCGTTACGCGCCAGATGGTATTCGAGGAAGGCACGCTCAAAGCGCTCCCGCGCGCGCTTCAGGGTGCCGCCAAAATCTTCCCCGTCGAAATTAGTGTTGGCGAGGACGAGGCGATTATCCAGACCCAGCGCCCCTTCCACCTCTTCCGCGCTGATCTCTGGCCCTTCCGCCAGAATCAGCAGTCGTTCCACCAGATTCTGCAATTCGCGGACATTGCCCGGCCAGGGATAATGCCGCAGCACATCCAGGGTTTCCGGGGCAAAGTGGCGCACGGCCAAGCCATCGCGGGCGCCATAAAAACGTACAAACTCTTCTATCAGTGTCGGAATATCTGCGCTCCGCGCGGACAGCGGTGGCACCTTGAGGGGCAGGGCGCTGAGGCGGTAGTAGAGATCGCTGCGGAACTGCCCGCTCTGCACCGCGTGCGCCAAATCCTGCGCGCTTCCGGCGATAACACGCACATCCACCGGCACGGGCGTCGTCCCGCCCACCCGGATGATGCGCCGCTCCTGCAAGGCCGAGAACAGCCGCGCCTGGGTTTCCAGGTCCATGTCGGCAATTTCGTCGATGAAGAGCGTACCGCCATGGGCCACTTCCAGGCGCCCGCGGGTCAGTTTGCCATGATCTTCGTTGCCGAACAGCTCAATGGCGATATTGGGGCGAGCGATGGCGGCGGCACGCAGATCCACGAAGGGTCCCTGTGCCCGTCGGCTTTGCCGGTGCAGATAACGCGCGGCCACTTCCTTACCGCTACCCGGCTCGCCCAGCAGCAACGCCCAGGAATCCACCGCTGCCACCCGCTGCAACTGTTCGCGAAACTGGCGGATCGCCGGGCTCTCGCCGCTTGGCCGCTCTACCCAGCCGGCCTGCGCGCGCAGGTCGCGGTTCTCGCGCTGCAAGCGACTGGATTCCAGGGCATGGGTAACGGTAAGCAGGGTCTTGTCCAGCGACAGCGGTTTTTCGATGAAATCATAGGCGCCGAGCTTGGTCGCCTGCACCGCCGTTTCGATGGTGGCGTGCCCGGACATCATCACCACCGGCTGCTCCAGACCCGCTTCGGCCCAGCGCCGCAAGAGGCTGACGCCGTCCTCACCTGGCATCCAGATATCGAGAAGGACGAGGTCCACCATCTGATCACGCAGCAGCACTTCGGCGGCTTCCGCACTCCCCGCGGTATGCACGCTGTAGCCCTCGTCCTCCAGAATTTCTGCCAGGGTCGCGCAGATATCGGGTTCGTCATCCACCACCAGAATATTCAATCGTGCCTCTTCCATGCCGCCTCCTGAACGCTTGCTTCAACCCAACGGAAAATCAATAACGATACGCGCGCCGCCCTGCAAACCCTGATTATCGGCAATAATCTGCCCGCCATGCTCCTCAACGATGCGCCGGACGATGGCGAGACCCAGCCCAGAACCCTTCACCTTGCTGGTGACATAGGGCTCAAAAACCCGCGCCAGCAACTCGGCCGGGAAGCCGGGTCCGTCGTCTAACACACTCAACTCTAGCACCTTTGCCGGGCCCACGTCCGTCAAGCGGGTGCGAATCAGGATATGCTTGCCGTCCGAAGATTCCGCGCCGCCCTGTAGAGCATCCATGGCATTACGCAAGAGATTGTTGAGGATCTGGCGCAGGCGATGCACATCGGCCCGCAGGGGGGGCAGGCCCGCACCCAGCTCAGCCCGAATCTCCACCCCGCTCTCTTGCCCGCGATACAGGTCGAGCACGTCCAGAATCAGTGTGTTCAGATCGAGCGAGCGCAACTCCAATTGCGGCTGCCGGGCATACTCCGAGAAGGCATCCACCATCACCTTGAGGGCATCCACCTGATGGATGATGGTACGGGTGGCGCGATCCAGGGTCTCCCCCTCATCGCCAAGGCGTTCCAGATATTTGCGCCGCAGTCGCTCGGCGGAGAGCTGGATGGGGGTGAGCGGGTTCTTGATCTCGTGGGCCAAACGCCGCGCCACCTCACTCCAGGCGGCACTGCGCTGGGCGGCGACCAGCGTGCTGATATCGTCAAAAACCAGTACGAAACCCTGACTACCGGCATCATCCGCAAAATGCGCGCCATGCACGATAATGGTCTGTGGCCCGTCGGAACGCTCGATCTGCAACTCCTTCTGCATCCCGTTACGGGGGTGCTCCACCCAGTCCGCCACCAGCTTCCACAGAGGCTCCAGCGCCGTGCCGTCATGCAATGCATCCAGCGCACTGCCCCTGGACAAATCCTCCTGAAGGATATGGGTTGCCGCGGCGTTGATTTCGGCCAAATGGTTTTCGCCGTCAAAGGTCAGGATGCCGCTGGAAATCTGTCCGAGCACGGTCTCCAGGTACAGCCGCCGCTGCTCCGCCTGCTCCTGCGCCGCCGCCGCCTGCTGCTTGGCCCGCGCCAGTTGCCGGGTCATATTGTTGAACGAGTGTATCAGGACACCCAGCTCGTCGTGACTTGCCACCGTCTGCAGGGGAATAAACTCGCCGCGCGCCACCGCCTGGGTGCCCGCCGCCAGCCGTGCTATCGGCGCGGTCAGGCGCCGCGCCAGATGCAAACCCATCCACACCGCCGCCAGCAAAGCCAGCAGCAAAGCCACCGCCAAGCTGAGCTGAAAGGCCGTTTTCATCGGTTCGCGCATCAGCATCAACTGGTGATACCGGGTGTAAGCCACCTGCACGGCCTCCGCCGCCTGGGTCAATTGCTCTGGAATGGGCTGTTCCACGTAGAGCATGCGGTTACTTTCCCCCAGATGCGGGCTCAGTACCGGAATCAGCACCTTTACCAGCAAGCCGCCGTTGGGTTCCGGCTCTATGGTGGCGGTCGGATGGCTCTCTTCCATGGCGAGGATTTCCCGGCGCGGCAAACGCGGCGCCAGACTGAGGTTATCGCTGCTGGTGGCGATGATCCGGTTATCGCTGGAGAAGAGGGTAACACTGCTCAGACGGTACTGATCGCGCAGAGCAATCACGGTGATGACGGCGTTGCTGTCAGACTCCCCCACCAGGGCCTGAGCAATGCTCTCCGCCGCCAACAGCGTGGAATTACGATAACGATCCACACCGGCCTTGGCCACGTTCAGGGCCTGATCCAGTGCGGTCTGCACCGCACTGCTAAACCACGAATCCACGCCCCGATTCAGATATTGCCAGGAAAAACCGAAGACGATGACCGCTGGCAGGAAACTGAGCAGGGTGATGATGACCACCAAACGAGTGGCGAGTTGACTGCCCACCTCGCCGCGCCGCAGGCGCAACAGCAGCGCCACCACCGAGAACAGCACCAGAATGAGCAGACAGAGGACGATTCCTGCGGAAATCACCAGCATGGGCACAAAATAATGGCTCAGCGGCCCCCCAGCGCTGGTGAAAAAGTTGACCCCCAAAAAGGCCACGATAGCCAACAGCAGCAGAACAGCACCCCAGCGCGGCCCCACCCGCTGCTGCTCCGGGGTAGTGCCGGCACTCAGGGCACGCAGCCAGTTTCTTAGTGCGAAAGGGGCGCGCTGACGATCCATGGGGACTCCAGTTTCCAGTGGCCAAGCAAAGAACGTAAACGCAATGGCAGGGGTAAGGCTTGAACATCAATATACACCCGCAACGCCACCTGACCGCGCGCCGCGCCGTGGACCAGCGGGAGCATGAAATCATGCACCTGGGCCAGTGCCGTAGCGACCTCACCCCAGTGCGCGTACATGGTGAGCGCCCCGTGCTGATCCTCAACGGCATATTGGTTAGTCAGGGGGTAGTAGTGGATGCGCCAATGCTGCTTCCGGTGTACCTGTACACCCACACCGGGAATGAAGGAGAAAGGTTCGGGCTCCCGCCACTCCGCCTCCACCACCCAGACCAGGGTCTGCCCTTGGTCGAGGATTTGTTGCAGGAGTGCCTCCCTGTCCAGTTGCACGCTGGCATTGATTTCAACGGCATTCTCCCGCGGGGTCACCCGCAAATGTTCCACGTGAAACGCCGGACCAGCCACGGCGATCCCTGCCAGACCCCAAAAACAGTACAGCGCAACCAGGATAACGACACATTGCTGTAGCCAGTTTCTGCTGGTGGGCAAATGCAACGCACCATCCTGGCTCACGCCTCCTTCTCCAGCAAGGCATAGAAAAAGCCATCCATGTTTTCCTGTCCGGGCAGGCGCTGTCCGGTCAGCGGGTGCGCAGAACGGCGCGCATCGGGATGACGCCGGAGAAAGGCGATGATCTGTTCCTCGTTTTCTTCGGGCAGCACCGAACAGGTGGCATAGAGCAGCCGACCGCCGGGACGCAGACAAGGCCACAGGCCCTCCAACAGGCGCGCCTGTTGCGCTACCGCCTCGACCACTTCTTCTGGCTGGCGGCGCAGGCGGATGTCAGGGTGACGACGAATAACCCCGGTGCCGGTACAGGGCGCATCCAGAAGAATGGCGTCATAGAGCTCGCCATCCCACCAGGTAGCGGTTTCTGCAGCATCGGCCGCCTGCAAATGTACCGTGCCCCCTTGTCTTTCCAGGGCCTCGCGCACTCGGTTCAGGCGTTCTGCGGAGCGGTCCAGGGCATCCAGGCGCGTCGCTCCCAGTGCCCACAGGTGAGCGGTCTTGCCGCCAGGGGCCGCGCAGGCGTCCAGAATCCGTTCCCCCTCCTGGGGTGCGAGAATGTGGGCCGCCAGTTGTGCCGCCCCATCCTGTACCGCAACCCAGCCGGCATCCCAGCCCGGCAGGGTCGCTACCGGTACACTGGCGGGCAGACACAAGGCCGCATCACTCCACGTCACGCCCTCGGCCTCGGCCTCCAGGCCTTGTTCTGCCAGCAACCGCCGATATTTGCCGGGATCCACCCGCTGCGTATTCACCCGCAGCCAGAGGGGCGGTGCGCTGTTATTGGCCGCGGCAATGGCGGGCCAGTCTTGCGGATAGGCCGCGCGTAAACGCGCCGCCAGCCAGGCCGGGTGCCCGAGATCGCGATCGGCCAGTGCCACATCCAAAGCCTCCCGCTCACGCAGATAACGGCGCAGAACGGCATTCATCAGACCGCGCGCCCAGGGTTTTTTCAGGGCCTCTGTCATCTCAACCCAATCATTGACCACGGCGAAGGCGGGCCGTTGCCCATGGCGCAACTCAAAAAGGGCCAGACTCAGCAAAAAACCCAAATCCGCATCTTCCTCGCGCCAGCCTTTGCGCAGCAATTGAGCGGCCAGGGCCTGCAAGGGCAGATACTCGCGCAGCGTGCCCAGCACCAGCCATTGCAAGGTCGCCCGATCCGCACCGGTCAACGCCACCGGCAGCAGGGCGGCATCCACCGTCTGCCCGCTATCCACGCCCCGCAATACGGCAACAGCGGCCTTGCGCACTGCCACACCGGATGTGCTTTTTGCCCGCTCAACCCCTGTCCGCTCTTCCCTCATCCCAGGACTTCGCCAACCTGCGGGCGATAACCGCGGGCGAAATCGCTACCACTGAGTACGCCCTTGCCTGCTGGTTGCACCGCCAGCAACTGCAATTGATCTTCGCCACAGGTCACCACTATCCCGTCTTTTTCCACGGCAGTGATGGTACCGGGCGCCTGATCGCCCTGCATAGGCAGCACCCGCGTCTGCCAGACCCGCAAGCCTTTGTCGCGAAAAAGGGTATGGGCAACAGGGCTGGGATTGAAGGCCCGCACCAGGCGCTCCAGCATCGCCGCGGGAAGCCGCCAGTCGAGCTGCGCCTCCTCCTTCTTCAGCTTGCGGGCATAACTCACCAGCGCCGGGTCTTGGGGCATGGGTTTCAGCCGATTCGCCCAGAGCCGGTCCAGAGCTTGACGCAAGGCATCGCTGCCCAGCCGGGCCAAATGGTCATGGAGGCTGGCCGCCGTGTCATCGGGCGCAATGGGCACGCGTTCCTCCCACAGCACCGGACCGGAGTCGAGCCCGGCTTCCATCTGCATGATGGCAACGCCGCTTTCCTTGTCGCCCGCCGCAATGGCCCTGGCGATGGGCGCGGCGCCGCGCCAGGCGGGCAGGAGACTGGCGTGAACATTGATGGCGCCGCGCGTCGACAGGTCCAGAATCGCCTGCGGTAAAATCTGTCCGTAGGCCACGACAATCAGCAAATCCGGCGCCAGGCTCCGGAGCAGGTCCAGGGCCTCACCCGTCTTACAGGATTCCGGCTGAAAAACGGGAATGCCTGCGGCCAAAGCCTCCTGCTTCACCGGACTGGCCTGCAACGCCCGCCCCCGGCCCGCCGGGCGATCCGGCTGGGTAAATACGCCGACGACTTCTTCCGGCCCTTGCAGCAATTCGGCCAGAATAATGCGCGCGAACTCCGGCGTCCCAGCAAAAACAATGCGCTGTTTTCTAGTCACCGAGTCGCACCCTTTTTTCCGCCTTGCGGCGAATCAGGTTTTGCTTGAGGCGGGACAGGTGATCGACAAAAAGGGTACCATTGAGATGGTCTATCTCATGTTGCAGGCAAACCGCCAGCAGCCCATCGGCCTCCAATTCAACGGTCTTGCCCAGTACCGTGGTCGCGCGCACCGTCACTTTTTCGGCGCGCCGCACCGTCTCCAGCACGCCGGGGACCGACAGGCAGCCTTCCTTCATCTCCTCTTCACCCATGCGCGCGATAATTTCCGGATTCACCAACGTCAGCAGATCATTGCGATTTTCTGAAACATCCACGACAATCAGCCGGTGACCAGCAGCCACCTGTGGCGCGGCCAGACCGATACCGGGTGCATCGTACATGGTTTCCGCCATATCGTCGGCCAATTGCTGAATCTGTCTGTCCACCCGGACTATGGGCTGGGCCATGCCCTTGAGGCGGACATCGGGGAACTCCAGTATCTTCAAGAGGGGCATTTCGTCACCACATTATTACCATCCGGCAAAAATCGTATCTTGAACTAATACTATTCCCTGCGGAAGTCCAGCGGAGATCATTCATGCAAAAGAACATCTGGCGCAACACCCTATTTTGTCTCGGCCTCGGCGCCATGGCCCCGGTAATGGCGCAGGCTGCGCCGTCCGGCATACAGCTACGCAGTGAACACAGTTATACCGTCAAAACCGGTGACACCCTGTGGGGTATTGCCGCACATTTCCTCAAAAACCCCTGGGATTGGCCACAGATCTGGCACCGGAATGCCTATATTAAAAACCCCAATCTGATTTATCCGGGCGATCGTATCGTGATTATCCGCGGGTCCAACGGTCAGCCAGAACTCCGTGTTATCTCGCTGCATCCGCAGATGACTGCGGGACCCTTGCCCACGGTGGCCACTGGCGAAGTAATGCCATTCCTCGGCACGCCTGGTGTTATCGCCAATAAAAAGGCTTATGACCAACTGCCCTATCTTGCCGCCAGCGCCAGTGAGCATATCGTCTATACGGTGGGTGACAAGCTCTATGCCTCCGGCCTGGCACAGGCGCCCATTGGTGCCCGTTACCAGATTGTCGCCCTCGGACCGAAACTCTATCGCCACGACGGCAAAAAAGCCCTCGGTTATGCGCTCCGCGATCTCGGTAGCGCAGTCGTGCGCAGCAACGGCCCCCATCCCGCCGTAGAAATCACTAATGCCCTGAAGGAAATTTCTCTGGGCGACCGGTTGGTACCTACCACGGACCGTAGCGCGCCCCACTACTTCCCCAGCGCCCCCTCCCACCCGGTAAATGCGCAGATCATCGCCAAAATGAGTAATTATCCGGAACTGATGGTCGGCCAGGTCGTTATCGTGGATCAGGGCCGGGACAGCGGCCTAAGCGCTGGTAATGTGCTGCAGGTTGACCGGCCCGGGGGAGAGACGAAAAACGCGGTGACCGGCAAACCCTTCGCCCTGCCGCCGCAGAAGGTGGGTACCGTCATGCTGTTCCGGATATTCCCCACGGTCTCCTACGCCGTGATTACCACGGCGACACATGGCATCCTGGTGGGTGACCAACTGGCCAGTCCGCGCCCGGTAACCGCCAGCGACCGCCCCTCAGGAAACGGGTGACAGACCGGGCCTGGCTCGCCCTCGGCCGTATCCCCGGCCTCGGCCCGGTCCGCCAACGTGCTCTGCTGGAGCGCTTTGGTGCGGTAGAGCGCTGTTTTCAAACGGGCGCAGGCGCCCTGCAGGACCTCGGTTTGCAGGCCGCGCAAATAGCCGCCTTGCAGAGGGCGCCCGAGGACATGCTCACGCCCGCAGACCGGCGCTGGCTGGAAAGTCCCGATACCGATCTCTGTCGCTGGACGGACAGCGATTACCCGCCCCTGCTGCTCTATTTACGCGGGCAGCGCACCTGCCTGAACCAGGCCATGCTGGCTATCGTTGGCAGCCGCAGTTCCACCGCGACCGGTGTTGCGACGGCCGAAGCATTTGCCAAAAATCTGGGGGAGGCCGGCCTTATCATCAGCAGCGGCCTGGCCCTCGGCATTGATGCCGCAGCGCATCGTGGCGCCCTCCATAGCGGCACGGTCGCCGTACTCGGTACCGGTGCCGATCTCATCTACCCGCGCAGCCACCTGCAGCTCGCCCGCCAGATTACCGGGCAGGGCCTCATTCTCAGCGAACAACCCCCCGATACCGGTCCACGCAGCGGCCTCTTCCCCCGCCGCAACCGCATCATCAGCGGCCTCAGCCTGGGTGTGCTGGTGGTCGAAGCCGCGGAGGGCAGCGGTTCACTGATTACTGCCCGGCTGGCGATGGAGCAAGGCCGCGAAGTCTTTGCCATTCCCGGCTCCATCCACTCACCGTTGTCGCGCGGCCCGCATCGCCTCATCCGCGACGGCGCCAAACTGGTGGAGAGTGCCGAGGACGTGCTCAGCGAACTCGGTCCGCTGTACGCCGTACTGCGGGGCAGTCCGGCGACAGCGCCCGCAGCAGACTGGCAGCCCACCGACCCGGACCAGGCTAAAGTCTGGGCTGCCATGGATTTCGACCCCCTCGCCCCGGAACAGATCGCCAGCCGCTGCGGATTGACGCTGACCGAGCTTTCGGCCATCCTCTTGGGCATGGAATTACAAGGTTACCTCGCGGCCTGCCCCGGCGGCCGTTTCTGTCGCCTCCCACCTGCTTCCTAGGGCCAAGGCATGGAAGACGTCATAGACATCATCAGTTATCTGCTCGACCATCTCGACGACGAAGACGACGACATGGTCGAAGACCATTTGCGCGCCGTCGGCTTTCCCGACGACGATATTCAGCGCGCCCTCGATTGGATGGAAGGCTTCGCGGTAGAGGAGCAAGAGGAGACCAGCCCCCGCTCGCTACGCGCCTACCACCCCTACGAGCAGCAAAATCTTTCCGTGGCCGCCCGCGGTCAGTTACACGACTGGGAGCGGCTTGGCGTCATCAACGGCGCCATGCGTGAACGCATCATCGATCGCCTGCTCGCCCTGGAACTGGACGACACCGATCTCGAAACCCTCGACTGGGTGACCTTCATGGTGATGGCTAACGACCCCGGCCCCGAAGCCTTCTGGATCGATGCCTTGCTCGGTAGCGACGGCGCACGGATTCTCCACTAACCTATGGCACACCAGCTCGTTATTGTAGAATCACCGGCAAAAGCCAAGACCATCCAGAAATATCTGGGGGATGATTTTCAGGTGCTCGCGTCCTACGGCCATGTGCGTGATCTGCAGCCCAAAGAGGGTGCCGTTGATACGGAGCATGATTTTGCCATGCACTACGCCGCCATCGAGCGCAATGAGCGCCATGTGGACGCCATCGCCAAGGCCCTGCGCGGCGCCGACAAGCTCTGGCTTGCTACCGATCCGGATCGCGAAGGCGAGGCCATCTCCTGGCATCTGGTGGAACTGCTGCGCGAACGTCACCTGCTCGGCAACAAGCCAGCGCAACGCGTGGTCTTTCACGAAATCACCAAAAAGGCCGTGCAAGAAGCCATCGCCCATCCCCGCGAAATCGCCATGGATCTGGTCAATGCCCAGCAAGCACGCCGCGCCCTCGATTATCTGGTCGGCTTCAATCTGTCACCGCTGCTCTGGCGCAAGGTGCGTCCGGGCCTCTCGGCGGGCCGGGTACAAAGCGCTGCCCTGCGCCTGATCTGCGAACGCGAAAATGAAATCGAGGCCTTTGTCAGCCGTGAATACTGGACCATCGCCAGTCGCCTGGAGCAGGCTGGCAGCGAATTCACCGGCCGCCTGACCCACTGGCAGACGAAAAAGCTCGAACAGTTCGACGTCACCGATAGCGATCAAGCCGAGGCCATCCGCAGCGGCATGGAAGATGACCTCAGCCGCCGGGCGCTGCGGGTCCGGGAGGTGGAGCGCAAGAGTCGGCAACGCCAACCTGCCGCGCCCTTCACCACATCCACCTTGCAGCAGGAGGCCTCGCGCAAGCTCGGCTTCAATGCCAGCCGGACCATGCGCGTCGCCCAACAGCTTTACGAAGGCATCAATATCGGCAACGAGACCGTCGGCCTCATCAGCTACATGCGTACCGATGCCGTCAACCTCGCCGAAGAGGCCATCGCTTCCATCCGTGACTTTATCGGCAGCCACTACGGGAGCGAATTCGTCCCCGAGACCCCACGCCGCTACAAGACCAAAACCAAAAATGCCCAGGAAGCGCACGAAGCCATTCGCCCCACGGACATCGCCCGCAGCCCGGAGGCCTTGCAGGGCGTGCTCGAACGCGATCTCTGGCGCCTGTATGATCTTATCTGGAAGCGCAGTGTTGCTTGTCAAATGGCGCCCGCGCGCATGGACCTGGTCGCCGTCGATATGGATGCCGGCACCCATTGGACCCTGCGTGCCAACGGCTCCACCGTCACCTTTCCCGGCTTCATGGCCGTCTATCAGGAAGGCAAGGACGACGGTGACGAGGATGAGAGCAATCGCATTCTGCCGCCCCTCCATACCGGCGATGAGCCCCAGGTACTCGGCATTGATCCCGAACAGCACTTTACCGAGCCGCCCCCTCGTTACAGCGATGCCACCCTGGTCAAAACCCTGGAAGCCCACGGCATCGGTCGTCCCTCCACCTATGCCAGCATTATTCAGACCCTGCAGAATCGCGAATATGTGGCCGTCGAGCAGCGCCGTTTCCGCCCCACCGATCTCGGACGGGTAGTCAGCCGTTTCCTGACCAATCATTTCGAGCGCTATGTGGACTATGGCTTCACCGCCAGCATGGAAGACGAACTGGACGCCATTTCCCGCGGCGAAAAGCAATGGCAGCCGGTGCTCAGCGCGTTCTGGGGACCCTTCCGCGCACTCCTCGACGAAAAAGCCAGCGTCAGCCGCACCGAAGCCACCAGTGAAGCACTGGACGAAACCTGCCCACAATGCGGCAAACCCTTATTCCTGCGCCTCGGTCGCCACGGCCGTTTTGTGGCCTGCTCTGGCTATCCCGAATGTAATTATACCCGCCCGGTGGAGGGTCCTCGCGAACCCGCCGAGCCCGTAGGCCGCGACTGCCCAGATTGCGGCAAGCCGCTGGTCTACAAAACCGGGCGTTATGGCCGCTTCATCTCCTGCAGCGGCTACCCCGAATGCAAGCATATTGAGCCGCTAACCCAGCCCAAATCCTCGGGGGTCGCCTGTCCCCAGTGCGGTGCAGGCGAACTCGTCGAAAAACGCAGCCGCTACGGCAAAATATTCTACTCCTGCAATACCTATCCCAAATGCAACTATGCGGTATGGGGCCCCCCTGTGGCGCGCCCCTGTCCCCGTTGCGCCTGGCCGATTCTGATCGAAAAAAGCGGCAAGCGCCTCGGTGAACAACTCGCCTGCCCGCAGAGCGAATGTGCTTTCCACTTCCCGGTAAATGCCAGCGACGCGGAAATCGCTGCCATGCTGCCCGACTACACCCCGCCGCCGCCCCGCGAAAAGCGCACAGCGCCAACCAAGAAGGCAGCCCCGGCCCGGAAGCCCGCGGCGAAAACCACCAGGACACCGGCCGCGAAAACGGCAACAGCTACCGCTAAAAAGCCCGCGGCAGCCAAAACCGCAGTGGTGAAAAAACCAGCCAAAGCCAAGGCCCCAACGGCAAAGAAGACCGCATCGTCCAAAAGTACCGCCTCAACAGCCACCGAGCCTGCACCGCGAAAGCGCTCCGTAAAGAACGCCACCAACTCATGACCTACGTCGTTACCGAAAATTGCATCCAGTGTAAATACACAGACTGTGCCGAAGTCTGCCCGGTCGAGTGCTTTCATGAAGGGCCAAATTTTCTCGTCATTGATCCTGTCGAATGTATCGACTGCGCGGCCTGCGTACCCGAGTGTCCCGCTGACGCCATTTTCGCCGATGACGAAGTTCCCAGCGATCAGCGCGACTTCACCGCCCTCAATGCCGAACTCAGCAAAGACTGGCCAGTCATCCTCCGCAAAAAGTCGCCACTACCCGATGCCGAAACCTGGAATGGCAAGAGCGGCAAACGCCCTTTGCTGCAACGCCCATGAAGCGACACACGTCGATGTTTCACGTGAAACATGGCTAACCCCCGCTCCCTCGACACAGAATCCAACGCACCCCTGCGCGTGTCCGGGGGCGTTTTCACTCTTTCCATCCTCCACTTGGAAAGCAACAACCCCCAACAACTGGCGCAGCGCATTGCCGAAGAACATCAACGCCACCCCGCCGCTGCGGATTTCCATCGCTTTGCGCCGGTGGTCCTGGATCTGAGCGCCATACCCGAAGAAGCGCCTTTAGCTTTGCCCGAAATCCTGGAGGTATTGCGTACCGCCAATTGGCTCCCTGTCGGTTTGCGCAATGCCTCGCCCGGCCAACAGGCTCTGGCGCGACATCTGCACCTCCCCATTTTACGGGGCCAGGATCGCAACGCCGCCCCGCAACCAGAAACACCCCCGCCAGTACAGCCCGTCCCCACAAGTCCTGGCGGCCTGATTCTGGATCACCCCATACGCGGTGGCCAACGCAGCTACGCCCGTGGTGGCGATCTCGTCTGTCTAGCCGCCGTCAACGCCGGCGCCGAAATCATGGCCGACGGCAATATCCACGTCTACGGCCCCTTGCGTGGCCGTGCTCTTGCCGGCGTCAACGGACAGAACGGTGCGCGGATTTTTTGCATGAGCCTGGAGGCAGAACTGGTCTCCGTCACCGGCCTGTATCGCACCCTCGAAACGAACCATCCCCTTTGGGGCAAGGCGGCACAGATTTACAGCCGCGACGAGCAGTTGCATATTACGGCATTAAACATATAAGTCCTGGAGAAAAGAACCGTGGCCAAAATAATCGTCATCACTTCCGGAAAGGGCGGGGTCGGCAAAACCACCACCAGTGCCGCCTTTGCCAGCGGTCTCGCCCTGCGCGGCCATCGTACCGTCGTCATCGACTTCGACGTGGGCCTGCGCAACCTCGACCTGATCATGGGCTGCGAGCGACGGGTCGTGTATGACCTCATCAACGTCATCCAGGGCGAGGCCAAGTTGCAGCAGGCGCTCATCAAGGATAAGCGCTGTGAGAATCTCTATGTATTGCCCACGTCCCAGACCCGCGACAAGGATGCCCTGACCACCGAAGGGGTAACGGCGGTCATGGATGAACTGCGCAAGGAATTCGATTATATCGTCTGCGATTCACCCGCGGGGATCGAGTCGGGCGCGCTCATGGCGCTCTACCATGCGGACGAAGCCATTGTGGTCACCAATCCAGAAGTCTCCTCCGTCCGCGATTCCGACCGTATTCTCGGCATTCTTGCGGCCCGCTCTCGACGGGCGGAACAGGGGGAGGAACCGGTGAAGGAACACTTGCTTCTGACCCGTTATTCCCCCAAGCGGGTGGAGGACGGAGAAATGCTTTCCCTGGAAGACGTGAAGGAGCTGCTACACACCCCTCTGCTGGGCGTGATCCCCGAATCCGAAGTGATCCTCCAGGCCTCCAATCAGGGCATACCCGCCATTCACATGGAAAACAGCGATGTGGCTGAGGCCTATAAGGACGTCGTCGCCCGCTTCCTTGGAGAAGAGCGCCCCTTGCGCTTTATTCAGCCGGTCAAGGCAGGTTTCTTCAAACGACTCTTTGGAGGCTGATATGTCCTTTCTTGATTACCTCCTCGGTTCCCGCAAGAAAACTGCCCATGTGGCAAAGGATCGCCTGAAACTGATCCTCGCCCACGAGCGGGATGCCGATGGCCCCGACTTCCTGCCAGCATTGCAGGAAGAACTCCTGGCAGTGATCGCCAAATACATTCCCGTGGACAAGGAAAATATCAAGGTGAGCATGGAACGGCGAGGGGATTTTGAAGTACTGGAACTGAACATCCTGTTCCCTGATCAGCACTGAGCACACGCCAACTCATTCGGGATGAGCTGAAACGCGCTGATCGCGCTCTTGATTTCCGCCAGGGCGACCAGCCAGTCCCATAACCCCCACAGCCGAGGAGATTATTTTACGCAGCCCAAATTCGACTTCACCGATTGGGCGATTGCATTGTTAGCCATATCGACCATCGATCCGCGGCTTTATGAGCATGGGCGCGTAAACGACGACAAAAGCGACGAAGGCAATAATCCACAGACCTTGCGACACCTCAATCCAAATGCGGTACTGCATTGGCGCTATTATTGGAATAATTACGCGCACAATGGCACCAAGAAGCAACGAAGAAAACATCCAGTTCAAGGCCGCTGGCGGCGTAAAGATGTTTCTCCCTGTATGTCCCAGAGAGACTCTCGCCATCATACCAATAGTCATCATGCCTACCCCGCCATACGCAAAAGCATGAATTCCCAACATGGGATTGATGGGTATCCAACGGGTAAGCGCCGTCAAGGTAAATCCAATGAATATCCATCCATAAGCCAGATACAGGCTCCATAACAACGGCTTACGCCAAATGCCTGGGGTATACCATCCGACCATTTGTAGAACCTGCAAAATTGCCAACGCGATGGCCACCCAAACAGTAATTCTCGAAATCGGCCCCCATACAACAGCGACAATAAAAACCATCATAAGAATCATGCTGCTGACATTTAGCCACGGCCGGACATCCAAAACAACCGGATAACCAACCCCCCTTTCAATAAAGAACGGTATTATCCTCTGTCCCATCAACATGATAAGCGCGATAATTAGATAGAGCCCGGAAAACAACCCAATTCGTGTCAGCTCGGGATGCCCCCAGATTAGACCCATATAAAATAATGTGTTACTTGTCGTCACCAGTAATAAAATAGACCATATCCCAAGCTGTTTCCACTGCTTGGCGCGGACAAGCGGATACAGCAAGGCGATGCAGGCAGTGACATCAAATAACAGATCGAACAGCGCCATGATAATCAGCGCGCTAGGCAAATTGGTGAACGGCATTATGCGCGCTATAAGCCAGAACAGGCCTAGTAACAACAATCCATATCCACGAAGCGTCTGGTGACCAGTCCAATTTCTGACCGCGGTTAACAAAAAGCCAACAGCCACGGCCACGGAATACCCAAAGACCATTTCATGGGCATGCCACAAGATAATCGGAAAATTGCCATTATCAAGAAACTGCGTTCCCTGATAATAGAACCAGAACCAGGCAGATATGGCAAGAACAGAGAATACCGTCCCCAACAAGAAAAAGAGACGAAACCCAAGATAGAGAAGGGCAAAACGATAGCCTTTACTGGTTTCTATGGTTTCCATGAGTCCCTTCCTAGCTGAAAAAATCAATGTTTTTACCAAGCCTATTGCAATATACCAATTAAACCTTTGCTGTCGGTTTGGCGCAAAAGGATCGTGGCACATATTCCCATGGAAAATCCAGTTGGCCGCCTTTACTCATTTTGTGTCCATACCCTGCGGAGAACGCGTGCCGATCCCCGATATATAGACACTGCACTATGCAGACAAAAACCGTTCGAACTGCAGACAGGCGTCCGGCAACTTTTGGCTCAGAGCTAAGTCCGTCACGCCCTGGACCAGTCGCGTTGATCCGCAAACATACAGGTCCGGTAAAACCCCAAGGCTTCCCAGGTCATCGCGCAAGGCTTCCACTACGCTGCCCCGATAATCAGCCCACTGGTTGCCAGGATGTGAAAGGCATATCTTAACCTGCAGTTGGGGAAGTTTATTCTGAATCTGGCGGATTTCCTCCTGACAGAAGAGTTCGTCTTCATATCTCGCGCCGAAGTACAGACGTGCCGGAAGCATTTCGCCCCAATCTGCCATGCGTCGCAGCATCGACAGTAGCGGCACCACACCTGTCCCGCCCCCAACGAACCAACGTGGCCGCAGACCGTTTTCTCTCAGGGTAAATGTTCCAAGTGGTCCACGTATGTTCAGGCGATCGCCCACCACTGCGGATTCCAGATAGGTAGAGAAGGCACCACCTGGCCGCAGCGTGATGAAAAATTCCAGGTCGCCATTCCAGTTGGTGTTGTTGGCTAAAGAATAGGCGCGACGCGCATCGCTGCCCGGTACCTGGATTTCCATAAATTGCCCTGCTTCGAATTCCGCAGCCCCCCCTTGCTCATCGGGTTGCAGGCGTAACAACAGTCGTCGCGTACCCGTAGCCACCATAGTGACTTCTATCACTTCGGCCTCGCGCTCCGGAATGCGCTCAAAGCGGATGTAGTTGTAGTCATAAGGCGCCTCCAGAATCAGATCCGCTCGTGGATAGGTACGGCACAGAAGTACATCGCCTCGTGCCTGCGCCTTTTCTGGCAGGGCTTCCATACTCACTTCCTTCAGGCGATAAGCACCTGCGGTGACAGTGGCCACGCAGGCTCCGCAAGTTCCCCTCCGGCATTGGGAAGGAAGCAGGATACTTTCCCGTTCCGCAGCGGAGAGTAGATCTTCCGCCTCAGAGCAGACGAAGGACAGCCGTTGCCTATCACGGGTATGGAGAGTGATATCGTAGTTGGTCATGATGTGCTCATCCTTATGCTGCTTCGTCCGTTCAGAACGAAGCAGCGATCCTTTGTGCTATGCCGTGTGCGTCAGGGCCGCCTGCAAATCCGCTTGCGCCTCGCCAATAAGATCGAGATCAAGATCGAAACGTGATTGGAGCCTCTGCACCAAGGTTGGTGTGAGATAGGCAGGCAGGGTCGGCCCCAGTTTGATCCCCCTGATACCCAAAGCCAGCAGGGAAAGGTGAATGGCTGTAGCCTTTTGTTCAAACCACGAGAGCATGATCGACAATGGAAGGTCATTAACCCCACAATCGAACGCCTCGGCTAGGGCACCCGCTACCCGGATGGCGGAGTGGGCATCATTGCATTGGCCTATATCCAGCAGGCGGGGGATGCCTCCAATATCCCCGAATTCATGCTTATTGAATCGATACTTACCGCAACCCAAGGTCATTACTACCGAGTCGGCGGGGGCATTGTCCGCCACCTCCGTGAAGTAGTTGCGCGCCGGAGAAACACCATCGCACCCACCGACGAGGAAGAAGTGGCGAATGTCTCCGTGTTTCACCGCATCTATGATTTTGCCAGCCACGCCCAAGAGGGTGTGATGTCCAAAACCGATGGTGATCCGCTGATCTTCTGCATCGCCCGTAAACCCTGGCAATGCCTTGGCTGCCTGGATAACAGGGGTAAAGTCTCCATGTTCAATATGGCGGACGCCGGGCCACCCCACTGGACCAAGGGTAAAAATTCGATTTTTATAACTTCTGACCGGTTCAATGATGCAGTTGGAAGTCATGACAATGGGTCCTGGGAAATCTGCAAATTCACGCTGCTGATCCTGCCATGCTCCCCCTAGATTCCCTGCCAGATGAGGGTATGCCTTGAGCGTGGGATAGGCGTTGGCTGGCAACATCTCTCCATGGGTGTAAACATTTATCCCCTGATCCTTGGTCTGCTCCAGAATTTGTTTAAGATCATGGAGATCATGACCGCTGACCAGGATGGCCTTGCCCTTGATCGGAGAGATGCGCACCGAGGTAATTTCCTGCGTTCCAAAGCTGTCGGTGTTGGCAACGTCAAGCAACTCCATCACCTTCAGGTTCAAACGACCGACTTCCAATGATTTTTCCAACATTTCATCGAGGTCTGTTGGATTACCTGCCAAGTAATCCAGGATTTCCTCTGCCTGCGCGTCGACTTCGTCACTCTGATAACCCAGGACGCGGGCGTGTTGAGCATAAGCGGCTACGCCTTTCATGCCGTAGAGGATGAGGGCACGGGCACCGATTACATCGGATCCGAGATGATCTACGCCAGCGTTTATGGCGACGCCAGAGGTTTGACGCAGCAGTTGCTCCAGACCATCGGCGGGTTGAAAGATGGCCGAACCGGACAGGATTTCGGGAGTCTTGTCCTGTTCTCGCGCCGCTTCCTCGTACAATAATTTGATCCGCTCACGCCTTTTGCTGGCCTCCTGGATCAGGTGGACAAAACGTGTGGCAGTGAAGTTCACGTTGGTTAGCGTGGTGAAAAGGCCATAAAAAATGAAGTCGTCCGTCTGTCTGTCGGCAACACCCACCGCCCGCGCCCGGCACGCATACTGGGCAATGCCCTTAATAAGGTGCGTAAGAATGTCCTGCAGATCAGCTGTGCCCTCATCCTTGCCGCACGTTCCCGGCTCACTGGTACAGCCTATTCCGGCGGGGGTACATGTGGTTTGTTCGCATTGATAGCAAAACATAAGGTGTCTCCTGAAGTGGTGGTGCATGTTTGTGAACAATATCTGCTGTGATCAGGATGCGCCTTGATTTCGATCAAGGGGCTGCGCCACTTCCGGATGATCGTCGACGGAAAATTCATAAGCAAAAGACAGCGATTGACCCCGCCGGGAGATTCGACGCCTATCTCGGTCGAATGTCTGGAATCCGGTGGCTGAATACGCCTGCAAGACACCACCTGCAGGCACATAACAGGCTGATTTACGATCAGTAATAGCTACATCATGGGGTAAAGATGGTTTTTAGATATCGTTTTGTTCGCCCAAAAGCCAGATTGATGACCATCGGCCAAAAGGAGATAACAGAAATGGAGCGATTGCGCCGAACAGAAACATTTTCTGTCTGGGCGGATGAGGACCTTTCTTATTGTTTATGGGCGCACTGCGTTGCGGTAATCGGGGGACGGCTGCTGCCGGGCTCCGGCACCTATACTGGGTGCCAGCAGCAGCAACCGTATTCTATGAATTCTTTTATAGGCTTTCCCCGCTCATGACATGATCCAGCCACTGACTGGAGACCCTTTCCAGCAGACGATTCTGACTCTGCCGGGCGGTGAGGTTATCCAGATCCACCCAAGCCAGGGGCTGATCCTGCTGCGCACAGGAAAATACCGCCTTGGTGCGCTGCCCCGTTTCCGGATCGATCTGCCATTGCAGACATTGGGCGCAGACGCCTTTGAGCATGCATTGCATGGGGCTGCCCACGGTCGCGGTGGCCTCCAGATCGGCGCGGAAATACGGCTGTAGCTCCGCCTGGAGGGCCTGCTGAAACCCCTTGAGCAGGCCGGTGGAACCCATGACCATCAGGCGATCCACATTATTCAGCGGAATACCTGCACCGCCCTGCGCTGCTTGTCCGGGCAGCTCACCGGCCCCATAGGCGCACAACAGGGCCACCATGTCGCTGGCCTCGACACTGAGATCCTGCGCGCGATGGGTCTGAATCAAGGGGCCGCTGCCGGTGCACCAGATGATCTGGTCTGCCGCCTCTTCCAGTTCCGCCTGGTTATCCAGTTCGCTGGCTTTGCCCAGGGCCGCCACATAGAGCACGCGGTTGCCCGCTGCCCGCAAGGCCGGGCCGATATCCAGCATCACCGCCGCACCCCAGCGCCCGGCGACCACCAGAATCGTTTTACCCGTGGGGATGTCGGTGGGGGCGCCGGTCGGTCCCATGAGTATCAGGGGATCACCCGGCTGTAGGCGTCCCACCAGACGCGGGCCAGTGCCCCACTGCAGGATCAGGAGGCGCACCGCATCCCCTTCCACCCCCGCACCACTGACCGTCAGCACCGGAATCTGCAGACGGGTGCCGTCCACGATCGGGCTGTGACTCTCGAAGGTCTGCAAGCGGAAAAACTGCCCCGGCCGGAAATTGCGGGCCGCCAGCGGTGCCTCCACCCACATCTCGGTGACGGAGGGGTTGCTGCGATCCATGCGTAGTACTCGCATGCTCAGCAGATGCTGTAAGCGTTGCTGAAAGCCTCGCACATCCGGATCGACGGCGGTATCCAGCGTCCCCAGGCTCTGCATGACCTGCGGATATGTCGCCTTGGCGGAGGCGATGGCCTTGACCACACTACCGTGGAAAACCGGATGCGTATCCCCAATAAAGCTGATCCGATGTCCTTGCGCATCACCGTAGGACGTAAACGGACCAGCCTCTGGGGCCTTGCAATGCGCGGCCACCTGCACCGCCTGCAACGGCCCGTTATCGTGAGCCACGTGGGTCAGGAAGTGGTCCCCATCCAGTTGGAAAGTCCCCGGATATTCCCTTTCATAGATGGTGTTGGGGACGGTGCCGGCGGCGATGAAGACGGCTCGTGCAGGCAAACGTAAATCCTGATCACTGGCCAGCCAGCGCCCTTCCACCTCGCGCATCCGGCGGAAGACCATGTGCGCGATATGCCCATAACTGTCGAGCTCTGCTCGGAGAGGATCGAGACCCTCGCCATAATAAAGCCCTTCTTCCATGGCCTTGATGAGTTCTTCGTGGTTGCGGGTATAGGCCGGTGACTGCTGCATCCCCTTCCGGTACGCCAGGGTCACGCCGCCCCAAGCATGGATCAGCGGCACGAAATTGGGTGCTTCACCTGCCGCCGCCGCCCGCTCCCGCTCCGCCCCCACCGCCCGGCCGTGGGTCAGGAATTCTTCGAGAATTTGGCTATCCTCTGCGGAGAGCCCGGCGCGGAGTTTTTCTTCACCGGATTGCGCTGCCATCTGCTCATAGCGCGCCAGCACCTTCTCCACCTGCCGCACATAGTAGGCCTGCACCTCGGTCGCAGTATCCACCGCCGTGAGGCCACCGCCGATCACCACTGCCGGCAGGCGCACCTGCAGGTTAGCCAGACTGGACCGCTTGCCCGCACCGGTGAGCTGCAACGCCATGAGAAAGTCGCTGGCCTGACGCATACCGCGCGCCAGACTCTCGCCCATCGGCACCACCCGCGGCAAGCCCGCACCGGTGGCAATACAGACGTGATCGAAACCCAGTTCCCAGGCGTTTTCGAGGGTGATGGTACCGCCCAGCCGCACGCCGCCAAAAATCTGGAAATTCGGTCGCCGCGCCAGCGTCAGATAAATCAGTTTGAGAAAATTCTTGTCCCAACGCACGGTGATGCCATATTCGGCCACACCGCCGAAACCGAGCAGAATGCGTTCGTCGAGGTCCTCCTGGAGACTGCTCCAGTCCCGAATGGGCTCCTCCAGCCACTGCTGGGGCAGCGGTTCGATTTTCAGGCCATCAATACCCACGACCGCACAGCCTTCCTGCAAAAGATAATGGGCCATGGTGAAGCCCGCCGGGCCCATACCCGCCACCAGCACCTTCCTCCCGTTGTAGGGCTGCGCCAGATATTGCGCGGCGCGCAGCGGATTCCACCGGGTCAGCAAATCGTAGAGTTCGACACCCCAGGAAAGATTCAACACATCGGTCAGTATCCGCGTTTCAATTTGCGGAATGTTCACCGGGTCCTGCTTCTGGTAGACACAGGCCTTCATGCAGTCATTGCAGATACGATGTCCAGTGGCGGGGACCATGGGGTTATCCACCATCGCCATGGCCAGGGCGGCGATATTGAATCCGTCCCGTTTCAGAACCTGCATTTCCGAGATTTTTTCTTCCAAGGGACAGCCGGTGAGGGTGACACCGAGGGGGTCTACCTTGAGACCCAGTTCCGGCACACCCTTTTTCTCGGGAAAGCCCTTGGAACAAAAATCCCCGTCGTGATCATGGCAATAGAGACAGTAATGCACTTCACTCTGGACACTGCGCAAGTCCATACGCAGATCGGTCAGATGAAAACTGTCCCGGCGCCGCAAAGTTCCGTCTGGCGCCACGAAGGGCGCACCGTGGAGGTCATCCCGCCGTTTTAAGGGGACCAGTGCCTCATGATCCACCCGCTGGGGCAGGCGGAAACTGGACCAGCCTTGCACCGCCAAGGCGGCCTGCGGGTCTTTCAGGATGAGGGCACACCACTGGGTCAGACGATCAATGGCTTCGGCATGGGTCGCTTCATCCTTGAGCCATTCTTCACCCAGTCGAGCAATGGCCCATTCGCGATCCTCCCGCGGCCAGCACCGCTGCTGGATTTCAATGTCCAGCCACTGATCCATATCCGCAAAAGTGTGCGGAAACTCGCCACGGTAACGGCGTGCGCGGCGCAGCACAAAATGCTTTTTGAAATCCATGACCACATCATGGCTGCGGGTCTGAGCCTGCAACGCAGCCACTTCCGGTTCCAGGCAAAAGAGCCGTGCGACAAATTGTTCAAGATGGGGCGCAAGCTGTAGCAGAAACTCACTCTGGGCTTTATCGGCGGGCTGGACGCCTGCGGCACGATAGACTCGCAGGCGTTCCGCAAGAATTTGGTCTTTCTCCGCCAGGCTACGAATAAATTCTCCATCCAGCCGGGCGATGCCTTTATCAGAGAAAAGTTCTTTGTATTCAAAGTTAAACAGGTTAAGCACAATGATCTCCAAAATCATATCGGCGACTACACTACAGCCAACTTTCATCAAACTGTCATATTTTGCTGGCAATATAGGGTTCTGTCACCTTTTCAGGATGACCCTATGGTCCATTATCGCAGCATATTTCTATCTGACGTCCATCTCGGCACCCGCGGCTGTCAGGCGGAGAGTCTTTTGGACTTTCTGCGTCACAATTCCTGCCAGCAGCTCTATCTGGTGGGCGATGTCATCGACCTCTGGCGCCTCAAGGTCCGCTGGTACTGGCCGCGCAGCCATAATACGGTGGTTCAGAAAATTCTCCGATTGGCCCGCTCCGGGGTCACGGTGCGTTATATCCGCGGTAATCATGATCCCGTCTACGAGCTACTCTCTGATTATGTACAGTCCCAAGGCGACGCCATCTCCCTGGGCGACATTGCCATCCTCCAGGAAGCCGTGCATGAAACTGTCGATGGCAAAAAGCTCTGGGTCATCCATGGTGACCAATTCGATGCCGCCATGCGCTATGCGACCTGGCTCATTCATATGGGTGATCATGGCTATACCCTGTTGCTCTGGTTCAATCGGCTGCTGCAAAGTGCGTTCCGGCGCCTGGGCCTGCGCCGTCACTGGTCCCTGAGTGCTTATATCAAATACCGGGTTAAGAAAGCCGTGCAGTTTATCAACGATTACGAACATCTGCTGGCCGAAGAAACCTCACGCCGCGGTTATGCCGGGGTGATCTGCGGCCATATCCACCATGCCGAGCAAAAAATTATCGACGGTATCCTCTATTACAACGACGGCGACTGGGTCGAGAGCTGTACCGCACTGGTCGAACATATCGATGGGCGCATGGAAATCATCCACTGGCCCATACCTTTGCGTTTTGATCAGAATGTCGCCGCGTGATCAGATATCGAGTCGTGATACGAAACGTGCATTCTCTTCGATAAAACGGCGACGCGGCTCCACCGCATCGCCCATGAGCATGGAGAAGACCTCATCGGCGGCGATGGCATCCTCCACATCCACCCGCACCAGACGCCGGTTTTCCGCGTTCATGGTGGTTTCCCAGAGCTGTTCTGGATTCATTTCACCCAGACCCTTGTAGCGCTGAATCTCGACACCACGACGGGCGTCAGCCAGAAGCCAGTCCATCGCAGCGCGGAAACGGCTGACGGTAAGCCCTCGCTCGCCACGTTCCATACGCGCACCCAGGTGAATATTACCTTCGATCACCCGCGCATAGTCGGCCAGATGCCGGTATTCGCCGCCAGCAAAAAAATCCTGATCAAAAAAACGTAGTTCCTGACTGCCGTGATGTTCGCGGCGAACCAGTAGGCGCAAAGCCTCCGCTTCACCCACCCGCTCCACCGAGTAATGTTCGGCGGGCAGGGCGTTGAGCTCCAGTGCCGCGCGGAGTTGTCGCGCGAAATCGTCCCAGGTGGCGCTATCCGCCGACTCCGCAACGATGGGCGGCAACGTGGCCAAGGCCCAGAGCAAAGTACTGGGATAGCGCCGTTCCAGGCGCTGCACCAAAGCCTCGATATTTTGGTACTGACGCATCATGCCGGCCAGTTGCTCGTCCGTTACCGGCTCAGCATCCGCAGCCGGACGAAATTGCGCGCCTTGCATGGCAATTTCCCGCAGGTAAGCGGCCAGTTCGATGTCGTCCTTGATGTAGCGCTCATCCTTGCCTTTCTTGACCTTATAGAGGGGCGGCTGGGCGATATAAATATGACCGCGCGCCACCAGATCGGGCATCTGCCGGTAAAAGAAGGTCAGCAGCAGGGTGCGGATATGGCTGCCGTCGACGTCCGCATCGGTCATGATGATGACCCGGTGATAACGCAACTTGGCCACATCAAAATCCTCGGCGCCAATACCAGTACCCAACGCGGTAATCAGTGTCCCGATTTCATCGGACGAGAGCATCTTGTCGAAACGCGCCCGTTCCACATTGAGGATTTTGCCCTTCAGGGGCAGGATGGCCTGATGTCGGCGATCACGGCCCTGTTTGGCAGAGCCGCCGGCGGAATCGCCCTCCACCAGATAGATTTCACACTTGGCGGGGTCTTTCTCCTGACAGTCGGCCAGCTTGCCAGGGAGATTGGCAATGTCCAGTGCGCCCTTGCGGCGGGTCAGTTCCCGTGCCCGCCGGGCGGCTTCCCGCGCCCGTGCCGCTTCGACGACTTTAGCGGCAATGGCCTGCGCCTCTTTGGGATGCTCATCCAAAAACATCGTCAGTGCCTCGGACATAGAGGACTCGACTATCGGTTTAACCTCGCTGGAGACCAGCTTTTCCTTGGTCTGCGAAGAAAATTTGGGGTCCGGTACCTTGACGGAAAGCACCGCTGTCAACCCTTCACGCGTATCTTCGCCACTCACCGCGACCTTGGCCTTGGCGATGATGCCTTCCCGCTCCATATACTGGTTGAGGGTACGGGTCAGGGCGCCGCGAAAGCCCGCTAAATGGGTGCCGCCGTCGGCTTGGGGAATATTGTTAGTGAAGCAGAGCACGACCTCGTTATAGCCTTCATTCCATTGCAGGGCCGCTTCGACGACAATGCCGTCGCGTTCTCCGGTGAGACTGATCACAGTGGGATGAACGGCGGTTTTGCTGCGGTTGAGGTGCTCCACAAAAGCGCGGATACCACCTTCATAATGGAAAATTTCTTCCCGCCCGGCGCGCTCGTCCAGCAAGGTGATATGCACGCCGGAATTGAGAAAGGCCAGTTCACGCAAGCGCTTCGCGATAATCTCGAAGTGGAAATGGGTATCAGCAAAAACCTGAGGCGATGGTTTGAAGCGGATGGTACTGCCATGTTTGCGCGACACCTCGCCGCGTGCAACCGGCGCCTGGGGTTCGCCATCCTGATATTCTTGAGTCCAAACATAGCCATCGCGGAAGATACGCAACTGGAGTGTTTCTGAAAGAGCGTTGACTACCGAGACGCCGACTCCGTGTAAACCGCCGGAAACCTTGTAGGCATTGTCATCAAACTTACCACCGGCATGCAGCACCGTCATAATCACTTCTACGGCGGAACGACCTTCTTCGGCGTGTATATCGACGGGTATGCCGCGACCGTTATCGCTGACGCTGACGGATTCGTCGTCATGGATGGTAACGACGATGGCGTCGCAATAACCGCCGAGAGCCTCGTCGATAGCATTGTCCACCACCTCAAAAACCATGTGATGCAGACCGCTGCCGTCATCGGTATCGCCAATATACATGCCGGGGCGTTTGCGTACCGCTTCCAGCCCTTTCAACACCTGGATACTGGTAGAATCGTATTTTTCCGTCATGATGCGGTTTCCTTCTCAAGCTGGCCTGCTGCCAGACAAAAATGGCGGCCGCCTACCGCGGTCGGAATCTGCCCGGCGGCGGTGACAGCAGCGAAGACCTGCACACCTAGCAGGTCGAGTTCCTTTACCCACCAATCCCGTGCCGAAGCGTCCAGCTCCGCCGCGAAATCGTCAATCAATATAGTTGGCAGCGGCAAACCGGCCTGCTTTAGTATCTTTACCTGCGCCAAACGATAGGCCAAACCCAATACCCGCAACTGGCCGCGCGAAAGGATATCCAGTGCCGCTTTCCCGCGGACCCGAAAGGCCAGATTGGCGCGATGCGGACCGCTGTGGGTATAACCCATTTCGCGATCCTGTTCCTGGTCCCGTAGCAGGCAATCACTCAGCGTTAAACCTTCTTTCCAGCCACTGTGCAGATGCAGACTAAGTCCGGAAAGCGATCCGGACCAGCGTTCCCAGAGGGCGGCGACTTCGGGCTGCACAGCGGCTAGATGCGCTTGTCGCCGCTGCTGAATTTCTTCACCGGAAGTAATGACGCCGTCGTCCCAGGGTTGCTGGCCGTGACCGCTTTTCAGCCAGGCATTGCGTTGTTGCAAAGCCCGCCGGTACTGACGAAACACCGTGCCATAGGAACGGTCTGCGTAATAAATGCCCCAGTCCAGCACGCGTCGGCGGTCTTCCGCCGTCCCCGCAACGAAATGGCTGTTGTCATCGTGCAGGCTTTGCAACGGCAGGATATCCAGTAGCATCCACGCCGAACTGAGCGACTCACCATCATAACGTATTTCTCGCTCCTCGCCACGCCGGCGCAGAGCGAGAAAATGATCGGGCAGGTGCGCGCTGACCAAATATTCGCTGTCGCCATCCCGCTGAACATGGCGAGGACTGTGCCGCCAAGTTTGTCCTGTACCAAGGATGTGGATGGCCTCCAGCACTGAACTCTTCCCCGTACCATTGGCGCCCATGAGCCAATTCCACTGTCGGTCCGCTTTCAGATCCAGCGTTACTATGGAACGCACCGATTGGATGTGGAGGGTCTCCAGGGGCATTTCAAAGACGGACAGGCATGATGATATATAGGGGGTTATTTCCGTCTATTGGAGTAAAAACGGCACTGCTGTCGCTGTCCTTGACCCGCATCCGCAAACTTTCCTGGGCGAATATTTGGGTGGTATCGGTGAGATAATGGCTGTTGAAAGCAATATCCAGAGCGTCGTCCTGATATTCGACCGGGATTTGGATCTCGCCTTCTTCCTGTTCTTCATTGCGGCTACGCAAGGTCATCTGGTTGTTACTGAGGTGCAAATGGGTAGTCGGATTACGGTCGCTGACCAGGACGTCGCTTTGTTGCAAGGCGCTTTTGAAGGTCTGGCGGTCCAGTATGGCGAAGCGGGGATGTCCTTGGGGAATCACTCGCCGGTAATCGGGATATTTGGCGTCGATGAGTTTGCAGGCGAACTGTTGCGTACCGTCGTTGAGCAAAAAGCTGGTGTCTGACATCTCCAACGTGATATCGCCACCGTCGAGAATCCGCAGCAGTTCGAGAACAGCTTTGCGAGGCAGAATGGCCTGGTAGCTTCCACTTTCCAGACTGCTAGCAAAGGGCAGGGTCATCATGGCTAGGCGATGACCGTCTGTGGCTACGAGACGCAGTTCCTGACCTTCCACCTCGATGAGGACGCCGTTGAGGAAGAGCCGGGCGTCGTTCTGTGCCATGGTGTTGGCAGCGACCGCAAGTGCTTCGCGAAAGGCCTTAGCGTTGCAGTTACCCTGACAACGACTGCTGTGGGTAGTGAGGTATGGGAATTGATCAGCTGGCAATATGTGCAGGGTGAAACGGCTTTTAGTGGCTTTCAAGAGCAGTTTTTCGCCGTCCTTATGAAATTCTATGGGGGTGTGTTCTGGTAACGCTCGGCAGATGTCATAGAGTTTGCGGGCAGGGACGGCGCAGGTGCCGGGAACATCTACCGGATGGTCTAAGTCGGCGGCAAGTTGAACTTCCAGATCGGTAGCGACAAAGCGGCAATGTTGCCCCGCGGCTTCGATGAGAACATGAGCAAGAATGGGTTGCACTGGCCGTCGATCAGCAATGTTTGCCATATTGGCCAGGATAGGCAGGAGATCTTCACGATCTATGGTGATTTTCATCAGATTTTGCTCCTTGAGTGCCAGGTCTGAAAAATGGCCGATCGGGCCGCTTTATATATATAATTTATTTTTTTTCTTTTAACTACTATTATTATTAATGGCTGGGTAGGCTGTGGGAATGTGGTGTAATTTACGGTATTGCATAGAATTATTGACCTAGACAGGCTGTCGGCAAGCTGTGGATAAGCGGGTATGCCCGGGGATAAAAAAGAGCGCCATTTTTCGTACAGAGCCTGTACAGGGGTTATACAGCGTCTTATCCACAGCTTTTGCGAGTGCTGGATCATGCGCCAAGAATCCGTAGCAGATTGCAGTAATCTTCATTCATCTGCGTGTCTTCCTGACGCAGTTTATCGATCTGGCGGCAGGCATGGAGGACGGTGGTGTGGTCGCGTCCGCCGAAGGCCTCGCCGATTTCCGGCAGACTGTGGTTGGTAAGTTCCTTGGTCAGGCACATCGCTACCTGACGCGGCCGGGCAATGTTGCGACTGCGTCGTTTGGACTGCATGTCGGAACCACGAATATGAAAATACTCGGCTACGACTTTCTGGATGTTGTCGAGGCTGACCATGCGCTTCTGCACATCAATCAGATCACGCAGAGCTTCGCGGGCGGTATCCAGGTTGTAAGGCTTGTGGGTGAAGTTGACATGGGCGACCACCCGACGCAACGCGCCTTCCAGTTCGCGGACATGGGAGCGAATTTTCTCGGCGATGAAGAAGGCCACTTCTTCGGGCAGATCAACGCCGCTTTCTTCCGCTTTGCAGAGGACAATGGCCATGCGCGTTTCGAGATCATGGGGCTGAATGGCGACCGTTAGTCCCCAGCCGAAGCGCGATTGCAGGCGTTCTTCCAGGCGGTCCACCTCTTTGGGGTAGCGATCACAGGTGATAATAATCTGCCGACCGCCGTCAAAGAGGGCGTTGAAGGTGTGAAAAAACTCTTCCTGGGTGCGGTCCTTGCCCGCAAAAAACTGAATGTCGTCAATGAGCAAGGCATCCAGCTTGCGGTAGCGCTGTTTGAAGTCATTGATGGTGTTGTGTTGCAGTGAGCGTACCATGTCCATGATGAAGCCTTCGGAGCTGACGTAGAGCACCTTGGCATCGGCGTTGCGTTGGAGGATGGCGTTTCCCACCGCTTGCATGAGATGCGTCTTGCCCAGTCCGACGCCGCCATAGATATACAGCGGATTGTAAGATTTTCCCGGATTTTCGGCTACCTGCCGGGCGGCCGCCACCGCAAGCTGATTGGATTTGCCTTCGACGTAGGACCTGAAGGAAAAGCCGGGATTGAGCCGGTTGCCATTGCGAGGATCGGTGATCGGAGCAGTGGCAGAAGTAGTTGATACCGGGGCTGGGATCGTCGCTTCGTCGGGGCCGAGTTCCAGGCGAAGCATCATTCCCGGCGCAATCTCGGCGAGCGCCCCTTCCAGTATATCCATCAGTCTTTCCCGCACCCATTCCTTGACGAAGGTATTGGGTGCGATCAGGCGCAGTTCGTTATCATGCAACTCGCCACGAAGGGGGCGCAGCCAGGTGTTGAACTGCTGGGCTGTGGTCTGTTCTTGCAACTGCACACACAGCGCCGCCCATAAGGCGTCTCCGTTGTGCAGCGCGGATGGCGCTGGGTGACTGCTCATGCGTAACCTGGTCAGAGGGTCTGGAGGTGAAAGCGCGGTGCCTTCCGTCGCTACCATGTCCGTGTCACGCGGTAGCAGAGTGGGCTCACTCCCCGCAACGGGAAGGGCGTTTCACCATAATTCTCCGTCGATGAAGTATACCAAAATGTGGCGGTGCGCGCCATGGACTGGCCTATGACCGAGTCTTTGCCCCGGCGGTAGAAAAAACCTACGAGATGGACACAAACGTGGACGAAGTTTATGAGCGATGGCAGTCAAGAAAGCGCTTGGCCTGATAAAGTTTTCCACAAAAACATTAAACCGCAGTTACGTGGACTTGTTCGTGATCATGTTTCAGTAGTTAATGTAACATTATGTAATAAATACACTTTTATTGTTACACAGTGTTTCCGCTCTGTGTCAAAGCGCCCTTGGCATGACGAAACCGCTGCGGCCAGCAAACTATCCACAAAGTTATCCACAAGCCGCTCAGTATTCTTGTCCTAAAAAATCCCCCGTCGGTTTGGTGGTAGGCTGCATGGCCTTCCGGGGGTTCAGGCAGCGCTCAGGCGCCCGTTGACGAGCCATATGTGGACCAGTGGACCAGATGAGGAACGGGTGAACCCATCTTCGCTGTCCGGGCCATTATGCGCGGTGATCTGCGACGGTTGCGGGATCCTATCCTGATGGCCCGAGAAAGAACAACACCGCCATTACCGTTGACAAATCCACTATATCTGGTAAAAGATATAAAAAGATGTCTACATAATGTTATCTTGCTATACTCAGGTTGTATACCGTTTCTGCGGGGGAAGTTTAATGAAAGAACCTTTGTCCGCCAGCCATTCGAGTAGGGCTATTTGGCCACCTGTCATTAAGCGAAACGGTACGATGGCACCTTTCGATCCAAATCGAATTTGCTCTGCCATCACGCGGGCGGGACACGCGGCTGGTGAATTTGATGCCAGTACCGCTGGACGAATTACGGAAGTGGTTCTGAACACGTTGCAGCCCCTCGTTATCGACCGTGACCCCACGATTGAACTGATTCAAGATCATGTCGAATTAACGTTGATGGATGAAGGCTTCTACCATACGGCCCGCGCCTATATCGCGTACCGTGAGCAGCATCAGCGCTTGCGCAAGGACCGTCAGGCGGTGGTGGATGCCGTTAGCTCGGTCAATGAGTACCTGGATCGGGAGGATTGGCGAATCAACGCGAATGCCAATCAAGGTTATTCGTTGGGCGGCCTGATTCTGAATGTCGCGGGGAAAGTGATCGCCAATTACTGGTTGAGTCATGTCTATCCGGCTGAAATCGGCGTCGCTCACCGTGACGCGGACATTCATATCCATGATCTCGATATGCTGGCAGGTTATTGCGCTGGGTGGTCTCTGCGAACCTTGCTGCAGGAGGGGTTTAACGGCGTACCAGGGAAGGTAGAAGCGGCACCTCCCCGCCACTTGTCCAGTGCTGTGGGGCAAATGGTAAACTTCCTCGGCACCTTGCAGAACGAATGGGCTGGCGCGCAGGCTTTTAGTTCCTTTGACACCTATCTGGCACCGTTTGTCCGCAAGGATGGGCTTTCCTATGACGAAGTACGTCAGAATATTCAGGAATTCATTTACAACCTGAACGTGCCTTCCCGCTGGGGCAGCCAAACCCCTTTTACGAATGTAACGCTCGATTGGGTCTGCCCTGAAGATCTTCGGGAACAGGTTCCGGTCATCGATGGAAAGGAGATGCCATTCCGCTATGGCGATCTGCAGCCGGAAATGGATTTGATCAACCGCGCCTATATCGAGGTGATGAGCGAGGGGGATGCCAAGGGTCGTGTCTTCACCTTCCCCATCCCAACCTACAACATAACCTCTGATTTTCCGTGGGATTCGGAAAATGCCGAAAGACTGTTTGCCATGACGGCCAAGTACGGCCTGCCCTACTTTCAGAATTTCATTAATTCTGAACTCCAGCCCAACATGGTGCGCTCTATGTGTTGTCGGCTCCAACTCGACCTGCGCGAATTGCTCAAGCGCGGTAATGGGCTTTTCGGCTCAGCGGAGCAGACGGGTTCCATTGGTGTGGTGACCATCAACTGCGCCAGGCTGGGTTATCTCCATAAAAACGACCGCAATGCGTTATATCGTCAACTCGATAGTCTGCTGGTAATGGCAAAAAACAGTCTAGAGATCAAACGTAAGATCATTCAGCGCCACATGGACACTGGGTTATTTCCCTACTCCAAACGGTATTTGGGCACGCTTCGCAACCATTTCTCCACCATTGGCATTAATGGGGTCAACGAACTGATCCGCAATTTCACGGACGATAGGGAGGATATCACAACGCCTTCGGGATACACGTTTGCCGTAGAGTTGTTAGATTATATAAGGAGCCGTATGGTCGCCTTTCAGGAGGAAACAGGCCATATGTACAATCTGGAGGCTACGCCCGCAGAGGGTACCACCTACCGTTTCGCCAAAGAAGACCGCAAGCGGTTTTCCGACATTTTGCAAGCGGGGACCCTGGACAAACCCTACTACACGAATTCTTCGCAACTGCCGGTTGGATTTACGGACGATCCATTTGAGGCATTGGAACGGCAGGAAGCTTTGCAAGCCAAATACACGGGGGGCACCGTTCTACATCTATATATGGGCGAACGCCTCTCTAGCTCAGAAACCTGCAAGCGCTTGGTGCGGCGCGCGCTGGAGCGATTTCGGCAGCCTTACATTACCGTTACTCCCACTTTTTCCATCTGTCCGGTGCATGGATATCTGGCTGGTGAGCATCCATTTTGTCCGGTCTGTGACCAGGAACGCATTGCCGAAAAGCGGCGGCGTTCTGCATAATACATAAAGGAGAATATTATGTGCCCTGAGCGAGTCAACGAAAAACCGATAGCAATGGAGTTGAGTGATGACGAAAGACAACCCTGTGAGATTTGGACAAGGGTTATGGGGTATCATCGTCCGACCTCATCGTTTAATATAGGTAAGCAGGGAGAGCATTTGGAACGTAAATATTTCATCGAGACCAAGAGTTTCGATGGGGATCGCTTTCTATCGGATCATTAGATGTGCGCCAACATTCTCTATATGAGGGAGTCGTATCTGAAAACGGACCTGTTTTATTGCCGACTTTTGCCGGCCTATCCCAGTTTAGTGCGGTGGATTACCCAGGGCATTTATGTGCTGTACTATATACCCAAGGTTGTCCGTGTCGCTGTCGTTACTGCCATAATCCAAGCCTACAGCAGGGGCGGGGACCGTCGGTTATGTCGTGGCCTAGTATCATGGAGTGGCTGGCTACCCGTAAGGGGTTGCTGGATGCAGTAGCATTTTGTGGCGGGGAGCCAACGGTCCATAAATCGTTGCTGTTGGCGATGAGGCAAGTAAGAACATTGGGATTCAAAGTCGCCCTGCACACGTCCGGACTATATCCATATAACTTTGCAAATATGCTCCCCTTCCTAGATTGGGTAGGGTTTGATGTCAAAGCACCTTTTGCGCGTTATCTCGATGTCACCCGCGTACCAGGAAGCGGCTGTAAGGTAAAAGAATCTCTCGAGCGGATGTTATTCAGTAAGGTTGCCTATGAAATCCGAACAACAGTACATAACGCCATTTTAAATAGTGCAGATCTTGTTACAATGGCCCGCGATTTGCAAAATATTGGCGTATCCAGATGGGTATTGCAACGCTTTAACAAGGCCGGATGTGCAGATTTGGAGTTGGTGGCTAGCTACGCTCCAATAGATGATGATCTGGTTGATCGGTTGCGCGTCTATGTACCAAATATCTTGGTTAGATAGAGATTCCAGTTTTGTCACCTGTACGCTTATAGCACGGGTTTTCGTCGCGCAAGTCTGATAACCTTTTCTGCTACACCAAGGTCTATGGATGACTCGGCGCTAAATTCTCCTGAATATGCCGACTGTTCTTGCAAGAGATCGTAACAGTTGGCGCCAGCGATATCCAGTAACAAGGCAGGCATATTGGCAGCGCGAAATGCATATTCTCGCTTGATGTAAAAGTTATTACAGCACATTCCTAAGTAAGATTTGGTACCACGTTTCTTGAGTGTTTTCAGTACAATCTCTAAATGTTCAAAATTCTTCACTGTGGTAACATTTAATCCTTGCTGCCTGGCTACCTTGTATGCCTCGCCAACATCGCATTTCCCACACTGGGAGCAGCCATCTTTATGGCGCCACTTGCACCATGCGGGTTTGGCGCAGTATGGAACGAGTAAGGCGTCAGCTTTTGCTGCAATATCCAAGGCATCCATTGTTCCTTCAGGATCATGGATCATGACGGAACTTGCTGACGATGGTGCTATGGAAAGTTTGACCGCTATTTCATGTTGTTCGAAAAGGCGCCGAATCAACACTTTAATATGGTGTGGAGTGAATCTAAACAACTCCCATTGGTTCTCATAAAACAGGTTGTCCATTCGATGCGTGATTTCAGATTCTGATGCACCACGCAATACCGACTCAATTTTACGAAACAGGTTGTGCGGCCGAATATACACATTACCATTCAGGCGTAAAGACGATATCCGGAGATCCGTGTCAAATGCTATGCGGCCGTGAAGCACCCCGCCCGATGTTGAAATAAAACCACTATACGTGCTCTCATGAGCATATTCTGGCAGGTTATAGTGACCACAAACGTATGTTTGATGGGTATTGTCGATCCACTGAATCTGCGTAATAGTAGGCAAGTTACAGGCTAGAGCTATGGCTTGTGCTAAAGATTTCTTGAGTTGAAATAGGCCTGCATCGCTCAGATGAGGTAAAGTGGTGAAGCGATGCGTGGCAGTATGTATGCCTGCGGGAGTTAACTTTTCTTTTGGGATGCGCAGCGCGTGCAACATCGTATTTATGTCCAACGATCTGAACAGGGTGCCATTTGCGACTAGGACATTATCTAATACGCCGACATATACGCTACCCAGCTTTTTCCCATTCGCGTAGATGTCATTTGGGGCATTGAAATAAACGTTTTCTTGGCCACTAACAGATAGACCATTGCAAACGGCCATGCAAATGATATCGAGCCATCGTTCTATATTTAAATGTTGCACCGGGAGCGTTAAGGTCCAACTGATTTGCTTGGGATATAAATATGACGTGCCGCCACCAGTTAAGCGGCGTATGATTGGTAGGGAATTAGTCTGACAGTATGCTGACCGTACTGCAAAATCCTTGTCTTCATAGGCACCCAATGCTACGGTTCGTGTGCTTTCGTAAAATCGGAGCAATGGCAGCTGATCCGTATGTGTAACGATAATTTGCTGGGAATCCAGAACGAGGTTATCTGCGCCATTCCGAAGTCCGCTGTCGCCCCAAGTTAGTTTGTTCATAAATGTTCTCCCATCAGTCATTATGGGCATGCATGAACGTCATGCCTGGTAAGCCATGCCAATAGCCGTTACAAGCAGGTGAGTGCAGTGTCCCCTCGGGAACAGGGCTCCCATCTAAAGCGGCACGGAATGTTTTAACAACCGTATCGGTATCTTTTAACTGGGGAGATATACGCACAATGTCTATGCGCATATTCGACATAGCACCCATCTCATATAACAGATTGCACGGAATGCCTGATTGAAGCTGGATGCCATTCATGGTGAATAGGCGTTCGTGCTCTTGGGTAAAGAGTGGCCGCCCTTCTGGATCTCGTATGCAGCGTTGTTCACACTCGTCCTTGCCGACGTTATCCGCACGGGCAGTGAAGCAGCGCGCCGAAAACGATAGTGGTAAGTATCCATAGGCGAACACTTCGGTTTCCATGGCCTCCGGCCGCGTGTTTTGTAACGTGCTGATGGCCGTGGAGGATAGCTCTACCGGAGGGACCCATCGAGCTGCGCCAAGCTCGGCCAATAGCGATAATGTTTCGCTATTATAACAATTTATATGGGGCCCCGCGATGAACGGAGAGCGTCCCGCCAGGAAATGAACCGCAGACATGTCATTGGCTTCGAGCAGATAATTGGCATTCGCACACATCTTCTCTAATTGCAGAATATCCGAGTTGGCTTCCAGGAGTGCTAACGTGGAAAGCACGACTTCCTTGCCGGCGTCGGTTAGTCGCGCCGCAATGTCGAGCCAGTCGGCCCTATGTAGGGCGCGTCGTTTTGCGCATACGGTCTCTCCTAAATAAACAATGTCTACGGGCCATTGTTCTGCAGACCGATAAAATTGCGCTATATGATCCTTTGACCAGTAATAGTGAATTGGGCCTAATGAGATTTTCATCTATTTGCTCGGGAAGCCCTGGCATTTGTACCTGGGAGGGATAGCGTGGCCGGTGTTGCAAGCCCCATTCCCGTATCTCCTTTTGACAATGCTATCTTGTTGAATGAACGTCTATAGCCATCGGATCGCTGAATCTGCATGCAAAGCCATAGGCTATCGCTAAATCACCGCATGGGCGACCGGTATCATATCGGGGGTTAATGCCAAGGTCTGTGATAGGCCCCGAGAGTATGGGACTGTCCCTCAGAAAGGCGATCCAGTGCGGAGGTCCATTGGGTTTTTACGGAATATCGCTCAGGATTTGAAGCGCAAATATCTATGGCCTCGCGCAACGTGCGCGCGACAGAGGCGACATAGGCCGGACTTCGCTGGCGCCCCTCCACCTTAATGGCGGCTACACCATGCCGCAATAAATCTGGCAGGATGGCCAATACATTGAGGCTTGTAGGCTCCTCAATGGCGTAGTACGGTTGCGCGTTGGTATAGTAGCGGCCCTTGCACAAGGTAGGGTACCCGGCCGCTTCATTAAGGCCATGGCGATCAATTAATACGCCATTGAGGCGAGACTGGCGGCCCAGAGGTGTCTCTTCCCATCGTACTGACTCGGCTGGTGAGCAAACCCCGCTGGCATTGGGAGAACGTCCCGTAATGTAGGATGACAAGGCGCAGCGACCTTCTACCATGACGCATAGGCTTCCATAACCGAATACTTCGATTTCTACCGGGCTGTTGGCTATGGTATGCCAAAGCTGTGGTAAGGAGAGAACTCTTGGGAGAACGGCTCTTTGAATGCCGAATCGCTGGTGGTAGAACGCCAGGGCCTGATGGGTGGTGGCAGACGCCTGCACGGAAAGATGCAAACGCAGATTGGGGTGATGACTTGCCGCATAGCGCAGCAATCCAGGGTCCGCCATGATCACGGCATCTATCCCAAGCATCGCCGCTCGATCCACTGCGGTGGTCCAGACAGACCAGTTGTGTGCCTGTGGATAGGTGTTGATGGCCAGAAGGACTTTTTTCCCAGCGCGATGCGCATATTCGACACCGCGTGCGGTATCATCTGGACTAAAGTTAAGTCCAGGAAAATTGCGGGCGTTCGTGTCGTCGCGGAAGCCCATATAAACAGCATCTGCGCCATTATCAACGGCGGCTTTCAGGGCAGGTAATCCGCCTGCAGGACAAACCAGCTCCGGTTTACGGTCATTCATTATGATGTCCTTTCTATTAAAGATTTCTATTTTCAGAGCACCAGTTCGGCGTGAGCAAAAGTGTGCCGGAGCGGTGCGGTTAGTCTGTGGAATATAATGTCGCAGGGCGTTAGCCCCAAAACATGATAGGCCGTTTCTATGTGCTCATTTATATTCAATGGTAAGATCGTCAAATCCATTTAAGGTATATACAAGCGCTCAGGGCTGAAGAGCGCGATCAAGTACGTCATGCAAGTGCCTGTCGGCGTGCGTTTTGCGGATGGCGCGATCTATGGTTTGCCTTATTCGGCGACCCAATGGGGCCGGTAGACCGTTGATCGGGGAGAGCCAATCCAAGTCTATCGAATCCAAAATATTCTTAAGGTGCAGTCCGATAGATGTTTCTCCCTCCAACGCCAGGCGACGTGCGAAAAAAAGGGTGTCTGGATCTTCGAGGCGCAGTGCGAGTCGGCAGAAATCCTTGGCGGTTCCGGCAATGCGCAAATCGACCGGTCCAGCGAAAGCCGGAGCAATCCTTCCGCGCCTTATTGTAAAGTGGAAAGATTTTCGGAGGTCGGACACCTCGACCACAATGTGCCGCCCCTCTATCTGGTAGAGATCTGGTTGATGTTTCGCCATAACCCAATTGGCTGTGCCCATGAAGAGGGCGGTGAGCACCGGATCCATCAAAATGGTTGTTGTGGCAATAAATGGACGTGCTAGTGCGCGCCCTTGATGCATGAATTTTGTCGTCATTGGTTTTTGCGGGGGTCCCCGGCATTTCTGTCGGGAAGAAATAGCGTGGCAAGCGTAAGGTTGCCTTTTCCCCATCTCTCCTTATTCGTCAGTTGTCGCGTGTAATCGAAAACCCAAACGCCTTGTTGACATTCCATTGGAAAAGCATTATTCATATACCATAACAGACAATAAACGGATATGAAAGTATTCTTAACGTGCGTCCGGCGCGACGCAAACGAGGTGGTTGACATGGATTTCCCATACTTAAGGATCAAAGGACGGTCCCTGCTCCCCGTGATACAGGGGGGTATGGGTATTGGTGTTTCAGCACACCGTTTAGCCGGGGCAGTGGCGGCGGAAGGGGCCATTGGAACGATTGCGAGCGTGGAATTACGCCGTTTGCACGAGGACTTGATGCGGCACTTGCGGCGCCTGAGAGATCCTGAAGCGTCGGCCAGAGCGAACCTGGTCGCCTTAGACCGCGAGATTCAGGAGGCACGCCGGATCGCGGGAAGGGAGGGGTTTATCGCAGTCAATGTCATGCATGCCATTTCCGGCTATCGAGAGCATGTGCTGCAAGCTATCAAGAGTGGGGTAAACGCGGTGATCGTGGGCGCGGGGCTGCCCATGGACTTGCCCATGCTGGCTGCGGAGTTTCCCAAGGTCGCATTGATCCCGATCCTTTCTGAAGCGCGTGGCGTTCAGGTGGTGCTGCGCCGCTGGATGCGACAGCAACGTCTTCCAGACGCTATTGTTATCGAGAATCCCCAATTCGCCGGCGGACACTTGGGAGCGACCAGATTGGAGGATGTTTCAGATCCCAAGTATGGTTTTGCAAATGTCCTGCCCGCGATCCGCAGATTAATTGAAGAATTAGGTCTGAAACCTGACCAGATTCCACTTGTTGCCGCGGGAGGGATATCTTCCTTTCAGAAAATACGGGAGATATTTGCCCTTGGCGGGAGCGGGGTTCAGTTGGGTACACCGTTCGCGGTAACCACCGAGGGTGATGCGCATGTTAATTTTAAGCGTGTTCTTGCCGATGCGACGCCTAAAGACCTGGTGACATTTATGAGTTCGGCAGGTCTGCCCGCGCGCGCAGTGCTTACTCCCTGGTTGCGCCGCTACTTGGGGCGTGAGGAAAAACTGCGCGCCTGTGCGAGTCAGGATCGTTCTCAATGCCCAAGTCAAACAGAGTGCTTGGTGCATTGTGGGTTCAAGGATGGCAATTCATCTTCAGGACAATTCTGCATAGAGGCTCAATTGGCGGCTGCGCAACGCGGTGATGTGCAGCATGGGCTATTCTTTCGAGGCGCCGGACAGCTGCCCTTCGGTCAACAAATCAGAAGTGTTCGCGATCTTTTTTCGACGCTGCTACATGATGCCGCATGGACAACGAGAGAGGAGTGTATGCCAGAGATGGCAGTATGAATTAATTGTCACGCCAAAAACGGCATTACCTGATGAATACAGCGGTATTTTTTTGTGAAAATGCATCAGTTAATCATGATGTTGATGAACTCTAAAATACTGGTGGCTTGGCATAGAGTTTGCTGTATTCTGGGTATAGACGAACGGACCTCTGATGAAGTGGGTAGCCTGCAGTGTGATTGACGAAGTGGCAACAAGAGCGGGTATGGGTTTTCTCGCCAGAAACGGAAAAGATAAAAAAGGAGATCAAACATGAAAATAAAGTTGCACTGGAAAAACAAGGTCCGTTGGGCTACATGCGCTACGCTCATGGTTGGGGCGGCGGCGTTCTCCGGCAATGCGCTGGCCTTGCCGACGTTCGCTCGCCAGACCGGGTGGTCTTGCGCAACCTGTCATACATCCTATCCCCAGCTTACCCCGATGGGCCGTATGTTCAAGTTGCTGGGCTACACCACCAACAATGTGCAGCGGCAGCAGAAACTGGAGGCGAAATTTGGGAAGAGCACCGCGCTGCTGCTGATGCGTTTGTCGCAGTTTTCGGTATTCGCGCAAGCAAGCTATGCGAATGTGGCCGGTGGTCAGGAGGCATTTAATGGGGCGGGCGTCTCTAACCCGCCTGGTAACCAGAATGACATTCAATTTCCGCAGCAGGTGAGCTTGTTCTACGCGGGTGAAATTACCCCGCATATCGGTGCATTCATGCATCTGACCTATAGTGGTCGGGGCGGCTTTGCCATGGACGACAGCGACTTCCGCTGGGCGCATCCCTGGAGCTTTGGTCCCGACCAGTTACTGATTACCGGCGTCGAAGTGAATAATACACCGACCGAGCCCGACATCTACAACACCGTACCAGATTGGTATGCGCCGTTTTCGAGCTCCAAATATAGTGCTATTCGGCAGATCCCCACCACCTTTATCGAAGGGGCGCATGGCGCTGGTTATCCGCTTGTGGGTGTCGGCACTTATGAGGCCTACATCTTCGGACCGAATAAGACCAATTGGATTTATTTTGAAGCCGATGGCTACACCAACGCTGATGGCATAGGTACCCCAGCGGACTCGGGGGGGGCATTTGGATATGCCAATGATGGGAGAATGCAAGGCGTCGCTCCTTATGTTCGCCTAGCCTATCAGCGCGACTGGGGTAGCTGGAACTGGGAAGTGGGTACCTACGGGATGTGGAGTCATCTGTATGATAGTCCCAACACCAAAGGCGGCCCTGTAGACCGTTTCGATGACTATGACCTGGATAGCCAGCTGCAATGGTTGGATACGGCGGAGAACAGCAACGTCACGTTGCACGCGGATTGGATACACGAGGACCAGAACTTCGGTCCGGGCAACGCCATTTCAAGTACGACAACGGGAAAGCTGAACTCGCTCAATATAAATGGCGCTTATTGGTTCCATGATCATTACGGCGTATCCGGTGGATATCTGGACACCTGGGGTTCAGCCAATTCTGATCTCTGGGGAACGCGCTATTCCGCGAACGGATCTCCTGATACCAACGGAGAATGGATTGAGGCGTCTTATTTGCCGTGGTGGAACACGCGATTCTCCTTGCGCTATACGCTTTACAACAAATTCCGCGGTTTGACCAATGGCGTGGTAGGTCCTGAAAAAGCGTCGGCTTACAATACGCTTGAGCTGCTGACCTGGATATCATTTTAAGGAGGGGTGGGCTATGTGTCCTACATTATCATTGAACGATCTTACTCTTTCCACAAAGAAAGGCGTTATCCGCAGTACCGTTGTAGCGTTGGCGTTATTGGGCTCGGGTCCGGCTTTGGCGCAGGCACCCCAATCGGTTCAACAATCGTGCATGGTCTGCCACGGGCAGACCGGGGAGAACACCATCTATCCGATAGTTCCCCGACTGAACGGTCAGCAGGTGCAATATCTCGCCTGGCAATTGAAGCAGTTCAAAAAGCACACGCGTTCGGATCAAAATGCGCAGATTTACATGTGGCCTGTCGCGCAAGCCTTGGATCATCAGGATATACAGGCGCTTGCGAAATATTATGCGGCACAGTCCCCGATGCACAGCGCTTCTTCGCCGCGCCCGGGCGTCTCTGCGGGCAAACAGATATTCCTGCAGGGCATTGCTTCACAGGGTATCCCGGCGTGCATGGCTTGCCATGCAATGGACGCGACGGGTCGAGGGACTTTTCCACGATTGGCGGGCCAGCGCTATGGATATGTGGTTCAGCAACTGAAATATTTGCATGCGGGAAGTAGAGCGAATCCCATTATGCAGCCTATAGCAGAGAAGCTGACGATCCAGCAAATGCAGGATGTCGCGGCCTATCTGTCCGGTCTGCATTGACGGAAGTGGGACTTTATCGCGGTTGCAAATTCGTCCTATTTAGTGGATGCTACAATAAATCTCGGTTTTTAAAGTGGTTGTGGCGTTGAATTCTTGCGTTAAAATAGGACATATATATGGACGCGCAAGAAACGTGAATGCTGTATCAGCAGGTAATATATATAATATGATTACACCTGCGCATAATTAATATGGGGTTGTTTGCTTATAACTGGCCTAAAGCTATCGAGAGTCTGTAATAGAAGCTTGGTGGTTGCTAGTCCTATCAATCAAGGTGCTATATATGCTACAAAAAAAACCGTTTTTATCCGCTATTCCCGTGTTAACGATGGCCATAGCCATGACCTCAGTAGCCTATGGCTCCACGCTCGCTAAGACGGTCTCCGCGGCTGCTCCTACACCGGTTACCGCTAGTGCTATGAGCGTTACCGCTGCAACGGCGTCGGTCACCCCAAGCGGGGTGCCCACGGTGGTGCAGTCCACGTGCATGGCCTGCCATGGCCTGCAGGGTGTGGCGACAGACGGCGGTATGTTCCCCAACTTGGCTGCGCAATGGAAGCCTTACATTCTGCGGGAACTCGATCATTTCAAAGCGCATACACGAGCAGATCCACAATCATCCATTATGTGGGGTATGGTGGCGCCATTGACTGCGGCGCAGATGCAGCAAGTCGCCAAATACTTTTCTGCTCAGACACCTGCGGTGGGACATGTTTACGATCCCAAACTTGTTGCCGAGGGGAAAAAGCTGTATTTCGGCGGGTTGCCGAAGGAACATATGCCAGCGTGCATGGCCTGCCATGGCACCACGCTGGCCGGTCTGCCCCCTTACTTTCCCATGTTAGCAGGGCAAAAACGCACTTATGTGATCAACCAACTGACCTATTTCAAGTCAGGGCAGCGGGTAGCCACGCATAAAGACATTATGCAGTACATAGCCACCAGGTTGAATCAAAAGCAAATAACCGCGCTGGCCGCTTATATAAGGTCCCGGTGAGCGCCATGGTTGAAAATGATTACACCAAACCGAGGGGTGAGGGCATTCTGGAGGGGAAAACGATACTGGTCACCGGTGCTGGAAATGGCATCGGCAAGGCCGTATCCATTGAGTATGCCCGCCAGGGCGCTACGGTCATTTTGCTGGGAAAGACGAAGCGTAATCTGGAAGGCGTCTACGACGAAATCACCGATTATGGATACCCGGAGCCAGCTATTCTTGTGGTGGATCTCGCCGAACCGACAGGCGATGCGTTTAAAACCATAGGTGCGGCGATATCCGGCGAGTTCAACCAGTTAGACGGCATCGTGCATAACGCGGCGGAACTGGGAATGTTGACTCCACTGGAGATCTATGTTGGAGATCAATGGGATCATGTATTTCAGGTCAACGTAAAGTCTCCGCTTTTGGTGACGCAGCAGTGCCTTCCGTTATTAAAAGAGGCCACATACGCCTCTATTATTTTCACAACGGATGAGTCTGGTATAAAGCCCAAAGGTTATTGGGGTGCCTACGGCGTGAGCAAGGCCGCGATATTGCACATGGCTCGTATGTGGGCCATAGAGTATGCCAACACAAGTATCCGGGTGAATATCGTAGATCCCGGGCCATGTAGAACAGGGCTTCGCTTGTTGACGCATCCCGGTATGCCGATGAAGCGATATACGCCTCCTGAAGCAATCACCAGTATCTATACGAAATTAATGGATTGTGACGTATTGGGTCATAACGGAGAGTTGTTTTATGCCCATGATTTTATCAATCCAGATTTGGATGATAGAACTGAAAGGGATCTAGCAACCTCTACGAAGTAATCCATCAAACAGCATATAGGAATAAATATCATGTCAGACGAAACGCAGGACAACAAGCATGCTCCAAATGTAACGCGTCGCCGCTTTCTCACTGCTCTGGTGACGGTGTCCGGCGCAGCGGTAGCGGGTACTATTGCGGTACCGATGGTAAGGTCGTTAGATCCAACGGCTGCCGCCGCGGCATTGGCCACCACCACCATTGATCTGTCGCCCATCGAACCAGGTATGCAGATGGTGGCTCTTTGGCAGGAAAAGCCGGTTATTGTGGTAAACAGAACCCCGGAAATGTTGATCACGCTGGACGAGGCTGAACAGAAAGGCCTATTGAAAGATCCCAACTGCAATATTCCGCAGCAGCCCCCGTACTGCAAAAACAAGTATAGGTCACGGGTGCCGGAATGGTATGTCGGCATAAAAATATGCAACCACCTATGTTGCATACCGCATTATCGGCCCAAGAAAGCCAGCGTCGCGCCGTGGTGGCTCGGCGGGTTTCATTGCCCTTGCCACGGCTCCATGTACGATCTTTCTGCACGCGTGATCAAAGGGTCACCCGCACCCCACAATATGGCAGTTCCTGAATATGACATCGATGTGGAAAAGAAAAGCGTCGTTGTAACCAAAATGTATCCGCTCGCACATTTGTGCTGAGTGTGGTAGCCGAGAAAGGAGGCTGATATGAGTTTCAAAGAGTGGTTTGTCAAACGTTCGCCGTTGCCGGAGATGTGGCGGGAGCATATGGCTGAATACTATGCGCCAAAGAACTTCAACATTTTTTATTATGCGGGATCTCTACTTTTACTGATGGTCGTGCTGCAGTTTCTGTCGGGATTTCTGGTTCTGGCGCACTACATACCATCGGCCAGGGGTGCATACGACTCCGTATATGGAATCATGTATGACGTGCATTATGGTTGGCTTATGCAGTATATGCATGTTGATGGCGTATCCCTGATATTTGTACTGCTATATATTCACATGGCGAGAGGCATGCTTTACGGCTCCTACCGAGCACCGCGTGAGATCGTCTGGATCATTGGCTATACGACCTATCTAGCCTTTATGGCGGAAGCATTTTTCGGCTATGTGTTGCCTTATTCAAACCTATCCTATTGGGCTGGGACGGTAATCACCTCCTTATTTAAGTCCATTCCATTTATCGGCGGGTGGGTCACCACGCTGGTGCGCGGTGGCGCCGGTATGAGTGGAGATACGCTAAATCGGTTTATGGCTTTGCATGTAACCGTTGTGTTCCTGGTCATTGTCGGACTGATCGTTTTTCATATTCTTTACCTACACAAAGTCGGCTCGAACAATCCCGATGGTATTGAAATCAAGGATAATAAAGGATCGGATGGACATGCTGTGGATGGCATTCCTTTTCACCCCTACTATTCCGTAAAAGATTTGTTTGGATTCGGTGTATGGTTGATCATCTTTGCCGCGATAATTTTCTATGCACCGACGCTTCATCATATTTTCCTGGAGCGTACCATGTCGACGCCCGCGAATCCGTTGAAAAGCCTGCCGGACGTTACTCCGCCGTGGTATTTATCACCCTTTTACGCCATGTTGCGATCCATCCCCAACAAGGATGCGGGCATTATATTAATGGTAGTGGCGGTGCTGTTTCCGTTCGTGCTTCCGTGGCTTGACAGAAATCCAGTGAAATCGACACGTTATCGCCCAGTGACTCGTGTTATGCTTATCATCTTCTTCATCAACTTCTTCGTGCTTGCCTATCTTGGAGAGCAACCCCCTCTGCCCAAATATTTTTTTCCGGAACGATTGGGGGCGGTTATCTATGTGGCATTCTTCATTTTGCTGCCATTTGTGAGCAAGTTTGAGCCGACTCGGACACCGCCGGCACGCGTTCATTTCCGTGCCCACTGATATTGGGCAGAGAGGGGGAGTTATGAAAAAGTATGTTGTGTGGGCGGGTCTGGCCTTGGGGCTGCTTGCCAGTGCACCTGGAGCATTTGCGGATAACGGACCCAAGCTGATGGTTCCGCATTACACCTATAACGCCAAGACCATTATTGCTGGCGCCAAGCTGTTCGCAACGGATTGTATGGCATGCCATTCCATAAAATTCATGCGTTATGAGTTTTTGACAAAAGATCTGGGAATGTCTAAGGCCGATGTGCATAAGTATATCATGTTGCCGAATGGATCCGGATTTAAGGGCAATATGGTGTCTGCGATGCCAACCAACATGGCGCATCAATGGTTTGGCCTTCCTCCGCCGGATTTGAGCCAGATCGTTCGTTACAAAAGCCAGGATTGGGTATATACCTATCTGCTGTCATTTTATCAGGATCCCAAACGTCCATCCGGTTGGAATAACCATGTATTTCCAAATGTGGCAATGCCAGATGTGCTTGCGCCGTCTGGTGGGATCGTGAATGAGCAAGGAAAGGTGCTTCGTGCGGGCGACGAATCTCCCCAGAAATTCAAGGAGCAAGTCACCGAAATCGTCGCCTTTTTACGGTTTGTATCTGACCCGTCCGTCGTGCAGCGGTACGACGAAGGGCCATGGGTGCTCGGTTTGTTAGCGTTGTTTACACTCGTTGCTTATTTTCTCAAAAAGGAGTATTGGAAAGACGTGAAGTGAATTGCTATGATTTTGGTCTGTGACGTGGTAAACCGCGGCGCATAGTGAAGCAAAATGGTAAAACTATTTAATTTAAGGAGTAATATCATGAGTGACGAACAGAAAAGAATCGAAAAGTCCAAGCCTGAGAACGTGAGTCGCCGTCAAGTCTTAAAAGGCATCGCCATAACGGCTGGTGTAGTAGCGGCCGGAGCTGTGGTCGGTGTAAATCCTATCGGCGCGGCCCATGCGTCTGGGGCGTGTCCGGGCACCACACCTAAGGCTGCGTTACAATATCAGCCACATCCCAAGGGTAAAGACCAATGCTCGGTGTGCGCGAACTTCATTGCGCCGAGCTGCTGCAAGGTTGTAGCTGGGCCAGTGGCACCTGATGGTTACTGTATGGCGTTTGCACCAAAGGCCGCTTAACAAGCCTATTGATAATGGCGTTATTTTCTTTAGCCCCTCTCCGTTGAGAGGGGTTTTTGCACCGTGTCAATCGTCAGCGTATTGCTGTATGAACAGATGTTTTTGTGATACTTTAGAAAGCAGTTGGGGGATTCGGTGCCAATATCCGAAAGGCACGGAAGTCTATTGTGACCGCAAGGTGGCCGCACAAAAAGGAGATGCGGGGGAGGGCGGGTGTTTTCAATACCTGCGAGCTACCCAGCCCTGGCGCCTGCGCTAGGGGACTCCGCGTAACATTATGACGTTACAGAAAATTTCGTATATGGTGGTGAGTGTGGCTTCTGCATTGGCCTTTACAGCCCCGGCTTTGGCAGCGACGGAGACGCCGATGCAGGCAGCTATTCATGAGGGGGGGCAGTTGTTCGCCGCAGCTTCCTTGGGAGTTGGCGGTAATAGCTGTATGACATGCCACCGTGGTGGCGGACGCGTAGACGGCATGCTGCCAAACGGCAAACAGATCCCAAGCCTTATTGGTGCCGCAGCGAGCTTCCCTCGCTATAATGAACGAGCGGGGAAAGTAATAACGCTGGGGATGCAAGTCAACTCCTGTATAACCAATGGCCTTCATGGGATGCCGCTATCCTACGATGGCTCAAAAATGGTGGCGCTCGTCAGTTATCTGACCGCGCTGTCCCAGGAAAAGCCTATTGATCTCCAAGGCGTGAAGTGATGAACAAAATAGCCCCGCCTTCCCCTCGATGGGGCAATGGGTGGTTCGATTGACTCAGAAAGCCGGAGATATGGCGCCATTTACCATGCAACTACTATTCATGGTAGTAATAGTAGCGCTACTAACGGCATGTACGAAAAAGGCTACGACATCGGCAATTCCCAGTACGGTAAGCGTACCTTCTGGAGTAACCGAAGCCAGGGCGCCGACAAAGCCATCCGAGGTCTCTGCGGCGCATTTTTGGAGCATGATGGCGAGCCACTTAACGTACATTCAGAGCGGTCATGGCGGCCCCATAATATATGACTTTACTGACACTAATTGCTCATATTGCCACATTCTGTATAACGCGGAAGAGCACCTTGTCCGTGAGGGGCGTCTAACGGTTCGCTATGTCCCCGTAGCTATGATAGATCCTAGTAGCATGTCAGAGGCTGTATACATACTACAAGCCAAATCTCCGGCTGCTGTGTTGTCGAACGTAGAGCGGATTATTGGCGATAATATGGAGAATAAAAACCATATAACGCTTCCACAAGTCGCCCATATTATCGATAATCCGTTTCCGAGAGAGTTGGCAACAATAAAAGAGATAGAACTCAATAATGGATTTTTGCACGAGATCAAGGTTGATCAGCTCCCGGACATTATTTATCAACGGAGCGACGGCCATCTCGGTTTGATTACCGGACTAATAGGCAAAGAAGAGCTGACATCGATCCTAGCGGAGAGCGCGAGAGTGCAGGTGCCCGGTTCTGGAAATGCAGATGGTACAATAGCCCCTATATTGATGGGTAAGAACGACGAATAATTATAAATTAAATATTCATATATTGGACACATGGTGGCATAATTATTCCAGGTAATACCTGATAAATTAAGAGGGCATGCTTGTTCGTCTGGACACTGTGGCGACTTAAAGCGGAGGGGTAATGTACAAGCGGGCAGCGGCGATAAAAGCAAAGCACTTGGTTTTGAAATGGGTTCGTACGGCATGGTTGGTGTCGCCATGACCGAATGCTTTGTGAAAGATTGTGCGACGGTCGTGCAGGCTCTTACCAGCGGTCCTATGACGAATGGCGAGATTTCAGTCAGCACAGGATTAAGCCCGCAACGAATTGGCACACTAACGGTTAGTCTGGCGGATCGTGGTCAGATACGATCCCTTCGCTGCGTGCTCAATAAAAAAAAGATATTGGTCAACCTCTGGAGCCTGCCTGAAGCAAAAGGTGAGGATGCGCACCGCGATAGCGACACTGACCTTCGGGCCATTCGGCGAGAATACTCCAACGCTGCGCTACGGGGTGTTAATTTATCTGAAAACCCGGTCAGACAGTTCGAATGCTGGTTTAACGACGCCATCCGAACAGAATGTAGAGACGTGACGGCCGCTGCGTTAGCCACCGCGAGCGCTGAGGGACAGCCATCGCTTCGATATGTCCTGATCAAACATTTTAGCGATCGTGGCTATTGCTGGTATACGGACAGTAATAGCCAGAAAGGGGTCGAGTTGGCGATTAATCCGCAAGCCGCACTGTGCTTCTACTGGCCTGAAACAGAGCGCCAGGTGCGGATTTCTGGGCAGGTAGAACGAGTCGAGGAAGACCTATCAGAAAGGTATTTTAAAGAGCGACCTACAGCCTGTCGGATCGGCGCCTTGGCGTCAGAGCAGAGCCAGCCTATAGCCTGCCGCGCAGAGTTGGAAAGTCGTGTTCTGGCTGTCAGCGCACGCTTCCAGGACGGTAACGTGCCACGCAAGGAAAGTTGGGGAGGGTACCGCGTTGTGCCAACTTATTTTGAATTTTGGCAAGGGCGACAGGACCGTTTGCATGATCGTTTTACATATCGAAAAAATGGCGAAGCCTGGATCAGGCAGCGTCTGATGCCTTAATTGACTTAACGGTACTTCGAGTGTCTGATGCTGTTATTATGATGCGTTAAGTAGTGATGCTAAGTATTTTTGATAAGCGACCGGCCTAGCGGCAATAGAGAGTTCCACATGCAGAAGAGAATAGCGGAATTTGTTGTAATTTTTACCTCGATGCGTTTCGCGGTATCCCTGCTCGTCCTGTTGGCAATTGCTTCTATCATCGGTACCGTGTTGCCACAAGCACAGCCCTACACGGACTATGCACACCAGTTTGGTCCGTTCTGGTTTGCTGTATTTAAGTCGCTTGGATTTTACGACGTTTACGGAACGCCATGGTTCTTAGTCATCTTGGGCGTCTTGGTACTTTCCACCGCATCGTGCCTAATCAGAAACACTCCGACCAGAATAATGGGCATGGTGAATGTATGGAAAGACCGCGGGCGTGATGGCAGCAAGCCGGATGTGTATCACACTTCCCTACGTCTAGCGGATGCGACCCCCGTTCTGGCGTCATGGATGACTGGGGCGGGATATGAACCGCGTGTTAGAGCTACGAAGACATCTGCGTCGCTGGTATCGGTCCGTGGGCGTTTCTATAGCGCAGGTTATATACTGACACATGCGGCAATTGTGATATTTTGCGTAGGCGCAATGTACAATGCCAGCCTGCCGCTGAAATGGAAACTATGGAATGGATCGATAGTTCCGGAGACTAATTTTTCTGAGCCGGTCTCGGATGTGCCACAAGTGTCCACGCTGCCTCTTGATAACCCTGCGTACAGAGGCAATGTCACTCTACCGGCCGGAGATTCAACAGACAACGCGTTTGTTCCATCCGGTAATGGCTATTTGGTGCAGCCATTGCCATTTGTGATATATTTGCATAAGTTTGATATAACCTATTACTCAAACGGAATGCCAAAGGATTTTCGATCAGATATATATATAGAGAACCATCGTGGAGAAGTACTAAAACGTGCCGTTGTTAGAGTCAATCATCCACTTTCATATCGTGGGGTAGACATCTATCAGGCGAGCTTTAGCGATGGTGGAACGTTGCTGCGCCTAGACAACCATTCGCTGTCGAATCCAGGGGTGTCACCGAAACATGTTACGGCACGAATAGGTGATACTTTGACTGTGCATGGTGGGTATCAGGTTAAACTAAAATCCTTTTCACTCTATAATGTTATACCTGCAAAGGCTGCAGGTGTAGCGACAAGCCACGCCAGTCCGTTTGTGAATCTCGGACCCAGCATGACCTACGTTGCCTCCACCTCATCCGGACAGACCGCGGAATTTAAGACGTTTGTATCTCCAATTACCCGCTCTGGACAGAACTATTTTTTGCAGGGAGTGCGAACAAAACAATCGCCATTTCAATATCTGCTAATACCCATTGGTCCCAATGGTGGAATAAGCTTCTTTATGACCTACCTGACTCAATTAAGAGATGAAGCAGCAAATGGGACAGGTCTTACCATGGCGGTTGTGACAACGCTTTTCAAAAACTTAGTAGTTACTAGCTACCCATCTATCATGACCAATTATCAGCAGCAAGCGCGGCTTTTTCAGGCTGTCATGAATGCGATGACTCAACTGCAGGCGTATCCGGTTCCGTTTATTATAACTGTGCATGCATATAAGCATAAATGGGCTGCCGGACTCGAGGTGACAAAATGGCCTGGCACCATTCTTCTGTATATCGGAAGTGTATTATTGGTTTTTGGTATCATGATATCATTTTATATGCCGCAACGACGGATTATGGCGAAGTTGACAGCGGCGAGCGATGGTACCGATGTGGTAATAACCGGTCATAGTAGCCGTAGTGTGAGCAATATACCCGATGTTATACAGTCTCTTTACGAGCGCCTAAAAGCTGAGGACGAAGGAGAACGTAATGAATAGTGTGCATGTTCGTTTCGATGAGTTAAATAATGATGATGGCGCGCCGCCCAGCTGGTATGGTAGAGGTATGGGTGGCCTGTGGGCCCTGTTACTAACCGGCGGCGCTGTAGCTTTGCTGCTGTTGTTTTCCAAGTCATTTGGCTATTGGCAGTACGTGATACTCGGAAGTTGGTATGTGGCACTAATAGTTGCGGGTCTTTATTGGCGCCCATTACAAATCCTGACCTATGTCGTGATTGCCTTATCTATGTTTGCCGTGTGGTTGTACAGTGTCGGCCAGACCCCGGACAACAATTGGCTAATGAGATATGTTCTCCAGGGTGATGCTGCGGCCATGTGGATGAGCGGTTTCTTATTATTCGCCACTATCGGTTATGAGGTATATTTATTCACGCACAAATCCTCTGTAGCAGCCGCGAGTACGGCCATGACATGGCTCGGTATTATAATGGGATTTACGGCCTTAGGTGTGCGATGGAGAGAAACCTATATTGGCCATCCGTCATGGGGACATATCCCTGTTGGCAATTTGTGGGAAGTAATGTTGTTATTCTGCGCTGCAACATCACTATTCTACCTGTTCTACGAATCGCGATATAAGGCGAAAGCATTAGGAGCATTTGTGATGCCCCTTGTCGGCGCTGCAGTGCTCTTTTTCTTGTGGATCACATTCGCGCAGCACATGGACAAAATTGAGCCACTGATTCCCGCGCTCCAAAGCTTCTGGATAAAGCTGCATGTCCCCATGATGTTTATAGCCTATGCGAACTTCACGATAGCATCGCTCGTTGGTTTCGCATATATCCTGGATGGGCGCTCCCAGAAACGAGGCGGTCGGCTGGCCTTCATTCTTCCTGGCCAGCCGATAATGGACGACATCATGTATGCGGCCATTACCTTTGGCTTCCTGTTGTTCACTATTTCCACCATTCTTGGCGCGGTGTGGGCCGCTCAGGCGTGGGGCGGTTTCTGGTCGTGGGATCCCAAAGAAACGTGGTCGCTTATTGTATGGCTTAACTATGCGGGGTATCTGCATGCCCGCACGGTGAAGGGATGGCGTGGAACGAATATGGCGTGGTGGTCGTTTCTTAGCCTGTGGGTTGTGTCATTCTGTTTTCTGGGCGTTAATTTATTCTTGTCGGGGCTCCATTCGTATGGAAAATTATAATCATCCAAGGAATACCAATTTTCTTTTTCCTCTGCTGTTCTCGTCTACCATGCTCTTGTTTCTGGGCGGCTGTGCCACCACTGCCAGTACGCAGAACATGCAACCACTTGCGTACAGAGGTTTAGCGAACAGTGCGGAGATCGGTAAAATAACACCTTCTTTGCAGCAGACTTCGGTGAAAATTGTGCATGCACCACTGCATGTACATTCGCCGATGCCGGTAACCTCACCCGGCGGCAGCATGCCCGCCAAAGCAGGGCCGATACAATTAGGCAGCCAGACACCTTGCGGTATGATAGTAAATATTCGAGGTCCGTTGGCAAAGGTACAGCAGGGGTACGCCGCACACTGGGTCCTGATCAGCAAACTGGATAATGCCAGCGATTGTAAATGATTTAGGCATCAATGACGTGACTGGCGCATAGGGCATTACGAACAACTCGTCGTTGATAAAATGGCGCGATTACTTTCAGGAGTATGTGGCCCTGTCGGTGAACGATAGAGTTTGTTTCCGGTGCTCTTTTCTACTTCGAAAACAATGAAATTTGGTGAGGGGATGACGCATGTCTGCACAGCGGAATGAAGTAAAACATACTACAGCCGTGGTATTGAACGACGTGAACGTAGCACCATCTGCCTTTTTTGGTTCACTGTTGATATTCCTTGTGAGTGTTCCATTTGTGGTTTTTGGTAGTGGGTTCTTGGTAATGATCGGGGCGGTAATAATTGTCTTGTCAGTAATTGATGCGGCAAATCTGGCGACGTTAATGTTCACTACCAGATGTCTCGTTGATAATGGCAGCCTGGTGGTGAAATACGGAATGGCACGACGACAAAATGTTTCCATCCCGGCGACGTCCGTTCGCGGCATAAAAATTAAACAAACTTGGATTGGCTCGAAATTTAATTACGGTTCCGTAATGATTGCTGGTGATGATCTAGGAGTTATGGTGCAGTATATAAAAAACCCGTTGGCGGCAATGGAAACAATAAAAAAATCCATCGGTATGTGACTTGTGAAAAGCCCGCATCGTATAACATGGACTATATGCATATAAATACATCGCGTGTAGCTCACGATGTTGTTACCGTCGCTAATCGACGAAGAGGTGGTTAGAATGTCAAATAGAGATGTCGGCACCACAGCCGAGGATCGTGTAACCGAATTTGATCATACGACGAAGATAATACATTTTGTTATGGCTATCGTGTTGACTGGTCAGATGTTTCTTGGGTTGGTTGTCCATGACCCGCGTACGAAATCCTATCTATATATGCACGAATATGTTGGCGTCGCGTCAACGATTATTATTTTGTTGGAATGGCTATGGATATATACCGCATCGCAGTTCTCTATTCTGTTCCCATGGGATCGCGAGGGCATGCAGCACATTGTTAACGATATAAAGAATTTAGGAGAACCTATTCTTCCAGAGGGTGGCAATACCGTTGGGCTATCAGGGTTCTGGCATGGAATCGGAATAATATCTTTTACATTGATGGCATTAACCGGAATGCTGTTGCTTTTGGTTTTACCGCGTGGGAACTCGATACTCGGCCTGCAGTCAAACGATTTTGTGTTATATACTGAGATTGCTGTGGTCCATAGGGTAATATCCTATACCGCGTGGGTATATCTTGGTGGGCATGTAGTTTTTGCCATCCTGCATGAGCTCAGCGGGAAGGGTGTTATCGGAAAAATGTTTTTTTATAAATAAGCTCTATTGGGCACCGAAGCGAGAGCAGGTCAATCGGGGCGAAATAATGTACGATTCATCCTGGATGGAATTCCGTAACCCGGAAGTGTCGGGTCCTCCGCCGGTCGTCCTCACTATGGCCGGTTCTGATCCGAGTGCGGGTGCGGGCTTGCAGGCCGACCTGCTGACCCTGGCCAGCCTGGGCGTGCATGGCTGCACGGCGGTGACGGCGCTGACCGTTCAGGATTCGGTGAATGTACGGGCCTATTCGCTAGTGAATCCAGAGGATACCGTGGCTCAGGCGCGGGCGATCCTGGAGGATATGTCCGTTCAAGTCATCAAAATCGGGATGCTGGGAAGCGCCGCCATGGTGGCGGCGGTGAGCGCGCTGCTGGCGGATTATCCGCGGATTCCCGTGGTGCTGGATCCGGTACTGGCAGCCGGAGGGGGCACGGCCCTGGCGGGCGCGGGATTCCGCGAGTTCTTGGTATCCCAATTACTTCCGCAAGTCACGGTGATGACGCCCAATGGCCCTGAAGCACTGGCCTTGTCCGGTGCCGACGATTTGCCCACGGCAGGTGCCCGGCTCAATCGCCAGGGGGCGGAGTGGGTGTTGATCAGCGGAGGGCATGGCGTGGGGGTGGAGCTGGAGAATATGTTGTTTCGTGGCGAGACCTTGCAGCGTACCTTCCGGCAGCCGCGTCTGGCCGGTCGCTACCACGGTTCGGGATGTACCCTGGCCGCCGCACTGGCGGCGGGTCTGGCGCAGAATCTAGCCATGGAAGAGGCCGTGAAGCGGGCATTGGATTTTACTCATGCTTGCCTGGCGCACGCTTACCCGCTGGGAAAGGGACAGTATTTTCCGGACCGGTTCTTTTGGGCGCGCGGGTATCGGGAGGAATAGGATGGCTGGGCAGAACCCCGTTATTTCCGGGCTATATGTGATCACCGAAGCGCGCCTGATGCCGGAGCCCGTTTTCCTGGCGCGGGCCGAGGCGGCGCTGCGCGGCGGTGCGCGTATTCTCCAATATCGGGACAAGGGCGAGGTGGTGGCCGATGCACCGCGACGGCGGCGGCAGGCGGGGGCCTTGCGGGAGCTTTGCGCACAGTACGACGCGCTTTTCGTCGTCAACGATGATCCCCTGCTGGCGCAGGCTGTCGGGGCGCCCGCCCTCCATGTGGGGGCGGAGGATGTGCCCCTGGCCGCGTTGCGTGCGCAATTCGGTCGCGCCATACTCGTCGGGGTTTCCTGCTATGGATCGGTGCGGCAGGCGCAGGAGGCGGCGGCGCTGGGGGCGGACTATGTGGCCTTCGGGTCTTTTTTCGCTTCTTCCAGCAAACCGCAGGCGCCGGTGGTCAGTGTGGATGTCCTGACGGCGGCGCGTGCGGTTATTGATCTGCCCATTGTGGCCATCGGCGGCATCACGGAGGCCCATGGGGGTGCGTTGATCGCGGCGGGTGCGGATGCCTTGGCGGTGATTTCCGGCGTTTTTGGTGCAGAGGATGTGGAAGGGGCGGCACGACGCTTTACCGCTCTGTTCAGTAACCGTAAGGAGTAATGATGACGCAGACTTCACACGCGCTGTTCAACGCGGCGCAACGATGCATTCCGGGCGGGGTTAACTCGCCGGTCCGGGCCTTTCGCGGTGTGGGTGGCGATCCGATTTTCATCGACCATGCCGAAGGACCCTTCTTCTGGGATGTGGAAGGCAAGCGCTATATTGATTATGTGGGTTCCTGGGGACCGATGATTCACGGCCACGGCCATCCGGAAGTGCTGGCGGCGGTGCATACGCAGGTGAACAAGGGGCTTGGCTTTGGTGCCCCCACTGCCATCGAGGTAGAAATGGCGGAGTTGGTCTGCGCGCTGGTACCGGGCATCGAGTCGGTGCGCATGACTTCCAGCGGTACCGAGGCGGTGATGACCGCCATTCGTCTGGCGCGCGGTTACACCGGGCGCGACAAGATTCTCAAGTTTGAGGGTAATTATCACGGCCACAGCGACAGTCTGCTGGTCAAAGCCGGTTCTGGGGCGCTGACCCTTGGCCAGCCTTCCAGCGCGGGGGTTCCGCGCGAGGTGAGTCAGGATACCCTGGTGCTGCCGTACAACGACCTCCCCGCAGTGGAGGAAATGATGGTGCGCTTCGGCTTTGATGTCGCGGCTATCATTGTCGAGCCAGTGGCTGGCAATATGGGTTGCGTGCCGCCGGAGCCCGGCTTTCTGGAAGGGCTGCGCGCCATTTGTGATCAATACGGGTGCGTGCTGATTTTTGACGAAGTGATGACCGGGTTTCGGGTGGCGGTGGGTGGTGCGCAGGCGCTCTACGGGGTGCGGCCTGATCTGACCACGCTGGGCAAAATCATCGGCGGTGGCCTGCCGGTGGGCGCCGTCGGTGGTCCGCGGGAAATGATGGAATATCTAGCACCTACCGGGCCGGTGTATCAGGCAGGGACGCTGTCCGGTAATCCGGTGGCTATGGCCGCCGGCCTGACGACCCTGCGGCTGCTGACGGTGCCGGGTTTCCATGAGCGGCTGGCGACGCAGACGACAGTGCTCTGCAAGGGCTTGGCCGAGCGGGCGGAAGCCGCGGGTGTGCCCATGCAGATCAATCAGGTGCCAGCCATGTTCGGCTGGTTCTTCGCGGAACAACCGGTCCGCGGTTTTGAGGCGGTGATGGCCGCCGACAGTAAACGCTACGCCCGCTTTTTCCATGGCCTGTTGGCGCGCGGGGTGTATCTCGCCCCCAGTGCCTACGAGGCGGGTTTCCTCTCGGCGGCCCACGGCGACGCCGAGATAGCCGCCACCCTGGATGCCGCCGAAGCCGTTTTGGCCACCCTCAAGGAGGACGCATGAGCACCCTGTTTACCCGCATTATCCACGGCGAAATCCCCGCGCAGAAAGTGCTGGAGGACGATCGTTATCTGGCCTTTCTCGACATTCGCCCGGTCCGGCCGGGGCACACCCTGGTTATTCCCAAAATCGAGCATGACTATATTTTCACGCTGGATGACGACACCCTGGCCGGACTCCTGCCCTTTGCCAAGCGCGTAGTGCCTGCGCTGGAGCAGGTCACCCGTTGCAAGCGGGTCGGGGTCATGGTGGCGGGGCTGGAAGTACCGCATGCCCATGTGCACCTGATTCCCATGAATGCCATCCCCGACCTGAATTTCGCGAATGCCAAAGATACACCGGCGGCGGAGTTGGCAACGATAGGGGATAAGATACGCGCGGCGTTGCGGGGCTAAGCGTCTGTTAAAAGCGTCCTGGAAAGGTCTGTGGCTAGCTTTATCGGCCTTATGCACGATATGCGCGAGCGGTGGGGCGCTGGCCGCCGCTAAAGATTGTCCGGCTCCCGTCGACATCAATCATGCCGACGTGGCTCAGTTGCGCTGCCTGCACGGCATCGGCGAAAAACGCGCTGCCGCGATGGTCGCTTTCCGGGAGGCACACGGCCCCTTTCCCGGCCCCGCCTCCCTCGCGGCGGTTGTTGGTCCCAAGATGGCGCAGGCGTTGCGCGAGAAGGTGGTGGTGACCCCCGCTTCGCACTGAGCTTTGCCGAATCACCCTTGACAGAAAAAACCGCGCTGTTAAGGTGAATAGCCTAATTCTTCTCCCGATCACCTTTAGAGCCGCCGACCAGATATGCCGCACCCTCTTCGCATTGGTACCCGCGCCAGCCCGCTGGCCGTCTGGCAGGCAGAGCATGTCCGCGCCGATCTGTTGCGGCACCACCCGGCAATGACGGTCGAGATCATCACTATGACTACCAGCGGCGACGTTCTTCTGGATGCGCCCCTGCATGCGTTGGGTGGTAAAGGCCTCTTCGTCAAGGAAATCGAGGATGCTCTGCAGCAGCAGAGGGTGGACATTGCCGTGCACTCCATGAAGGATGTGCCCGCGCAGCAGCCTGAAGGCCTGGAGATAATCGCCATCATGGCCCGGGAGGATGTCCGGGATGCCTTCGTCAGCAATGCCTTTCTACACCCCGATGCTCTGCCGGAGGGCGCTCGGGTAGGCAGTTCCAGCCTGCGGCGGCGGGCGCAATTACTGGAGCGCTACCCCCATCTGCAGGTCGATGATTTGCGCGGCAATGTCGCTACGCGCCTGCGCAAGCTGGATGAGGGGCATTATGAGGCGATCATCCTCGCCGCCGCGGGCCTTAAGCGCCTGGGTTTGGCGGATCGTATCACTCACTTGTTGGACATCGACTGCTCTCTGCCGGCAGTGGGGCAAGGGGCCATAGGCATTGAGGCGCGCAGCGACGACCGGCGGACCCGGGAACTGCTGGCTCCTCTAGCCAATGCCGATACCCACGCCTGCGTGCTGGCAGAGCGCAGCATGAATCGGGTGCTGGGCGGGGATTGCCGGTTGCCGGTGGCGGCGCTGGCCCAATGGCAGGGGCCGCAGATGCTCCTACGCGGGCTGGTCGCCACCCCGGACGGCCGCCGGGTGCTCCATGCCGAGGCGAAGGGCAGCGACCCCGTTGCTCTCGGCATGGCCGTCGCTATGGCGCTGGTCGCGCAAGGAGCAGCAGAAATTATCGAGGATGTCCGAAGCCCATGAACAGCATCGCACTGCAAGGTAAAGGCATCGTGGTCACCCGGCCGCGCGCACAGGCCGAGGAATTGCTGACCCTGTTGCAGGCGCAGGGCGCACACCCCATTTTGTTCCCCGCCATACAGATCGAGGCGCCGGAGAACTGGCAGTCTCTGGATGACGCTTTGCATCAGCTGGTAGTGTATGACTGGGTGATTTTTTCCAGCCGCAACGCCGTCGCTTTTGCCCTCAGCCGCTTGCAGAGCCGCAACCTGTCCTGGCCGGCGGGGCCACGCATTGCGGCGGTTGGGAGGGAGACCGCCAAGGCGCTGCGTGAATTTGGTCTGCAGGTCGAGCTGGTCCCCCAGAGGTTCAGTTCCGAGGGTTTGCTGGAGAGTCCGGAGCTGGTGGCCGTGCAGGGGCAGCGCATAGCGCTGTTTGCCGGTGACCAGGGCCGGGAGTTGCTGGAAAAAACGCTGGGCGAGCGCGGGGCGGTCATCGACAAGGTGTTTTGCTACCAACGTCGCTTGCCCGGCTCCAACCCAACGCCGTTGTTGCATGCCTGGGCGCGCGGCGAGTTGGATGCCGTCACCGTGACCAGCCCGGAGATCTTCAATAATTTCTACCAGATGGTGGGGGGGCTAGGTCAACGCTGGCTAAAGAATACGCCCATTATCGCCATCAGCCCCCTCACCGCCGAGGCTGTCACCACGGTCGGCCTGCCCGCCCCCTGGGTTGCTCCGGAAGCCAGCGCGGCGGGTATGTTGACGGCGCTGACCGTATGGGCGCAAGGTCTGGAGCCCGTTGCATGAACCGACCCAATCTGTCGTCCCGCCACGAACCTCGCCGTCTGCGTCGCCATCCGGCCATGCGCCGGATGTTGCGTGAGCATCATCTCAGTACGGCGGATTTCATCCTGCCGATCTTTCTGGTGGAAGGCGATGGCGTCCGCACGGAAATCTCCTCCATGCCCGGCGTTTTCCGCCACAGCATCGACTCGGCTCTGCAACTCTGCGCGGAGGCTGCGGCGCGGGGTGTCTCCGGGGTGCTGCTGTTCGGCGTCGTTGAAGACCATTGCAAGGATGCCACCGGCGCTGCCTCCTGGGAGGCGGAGGGGCTGGTACAACGCGCCATTCGCGCCATTCGCGCCGAATATCCGCAACTCCTGATCATTGCCGATGCCTGCTTTTGCGAATACACCGCCCATGGCCATTGCGGTGTGCTGAATGCGGGCGGTGACCGAGATGATTACGCCACCCTGGAAAACCTGCAGCGGCAGGCCATCTCTTATGCAGAAGCGGGGGTGGATGTCATCGCCCCTTCGGGCATGGTGGACGGCATGGTGATGGCTATCCGCGAGGCGCTGGATGCATCGCAGCATCCGCAGGTCAGCATCCTGTCCTATGCGGTCAAATACGCCAGCGCTTTTTATGGCCCTTTCCGCGATGCGGCCGACAGCGCGCCCCAGTTCGGGGACCGCAAAGGCTATCAGATGGATCCGGCCAATCGGCGCGAGGCCTTTCGCGAGATGACACTGGATATTCAGGAGGGTTGCGATATGGTGATGGTGAAGCCCGCCATGGCGTATCTGGATATCATCCGTGACCTCCGTGAGCGTTGCGACCTGCCGGTGCTGGCGTATCAGGTGTCTGGCGAATATAGCATGCTGCAAGCCGCTGCCCGGGCTGGTTGGCTGGATCTGCAGAGCAGCGTCCTGGAATCATTGTTGGGTATCAAAAGGGCCGGCAGCGATGCCATCATCACCTATTATGCCCTCGCTGCAGCCGACTGGCTGGAATGAAGCCATAGGATTTTTTGCGCCACTATCGGACGTTCTGTTCCGGATACGTTGGTTTGGGGCAGCCGCACTGGTCGGTATGATGCGCGCCCTGCGTCTGCGACCGGAAGACCTCGATACCCTGTTCCCCTGGGTCTTGCTCTCCATGGTCGTCAACGTGCTGGTCTGGCTTGCGTTGCTGGTGGGGCTGGCGGGAACCCTGCCCAAAAAAACCCCGGTCAGCTCGCTGGTAGAAATTTCGTTGACGCCAAACCCACTCCGTCCCCAGATGACCTCGCCTGCGGTACCCACGCTGCGCCGCCCGGACGGCATGCTTCCGGTCCGTCGGGAGAGCGTGCCATCAACGGCCTCGCCGGCAGCGCGGGCGGTCGCATTGAATGCCTATCTGAAGGACTGGGAAAGTCGAATCATGGCACAGGCCCAGAAACGGCTCTTTGCGGGCGGTCATCCCGTCCTCCCGCAGGGACGCGTCGTTGTCGCCGTCACTATCGCCCCCGACGGACAACTGATGCAGATCGAGATGCGGCAAGGATCGAAGAACATTGCGCTGGTAAACGCTGTCGACACGATCATTCGGGAAGCGGCACCCTTTCCGGCCTTACCCGCCATCTGGCAGTCCCCGCCTACCCCGTTGCGCATCGTGCGGACCTGGGGATTTGAGTAAAAATCACACCAATCAGGGTGCTGCCACCCATTCATCCACGCGTTCCAGGTCTTCCAGGCTTTTCTGTCGCGATTCCACTCCATAGATCAGGGTGGCGAGCATCCCCAGCAGGGCCACGATGGCCATCACCACCAGTACCCAAGGAATCCCCCAGCGTTTTTCAAGAACCGGAAATAACACCGCCGAAATGACGGCACCCAGGCGGGAAAGCCCCGTCGCCAACCCCCCCGCGCTGGCACGCAATTCCGTCGGAAAAATTTCTACGGCGAGCGCAAAAACCGTTACCGCCGGACCGATGCCCACACCCAGGGAATAGACCGCAGCACCCGCGTAAATCCCGGCAATCCAGCCATTCCAGGAGCACAGCGCGAACAGTCCCAGCCCGAGAGACATCAGACCAAAGCCAGCGCTTTGCAGGGGAATCCGGCCCCAGCGGTCGAGGCGGGAGAGAATATAGAGAATGCCCAGGGCGGAGATCACCAGAAAGCCGGCATTGATGGCAGCGGCGGCCCCGTCACTGCTGGCTAATCCGTTGCTGCGCAACACCAGAGGAAAATACAGACCGATGCCCAGGCCCACCACATCCAGACAGAACCAGGGGAAGATGCTGAGCATGAGTCGGCGCAGCCAGACTTTACGCAACAGCACCCGCCACGACTGGCGATGCCCCTGAAAAGCCGTCAACTGTGTGCTGAGTTCGTCGGGCGTACACTCCGGATACAGCCGGGCCAGCGCCTCTCGGGCGGCGCTGGCATGCCCGTTGCGCGCCAGCCAACGCGGCGACTCCGGGAGGCCGCGCCGCAACCAGAGCAGGGCAAGCGCGGGGACGACCGCGCTACCCAGCATCCAGCGCCAGGACGCGTCGCCGGTAAACAACAGGGCCCAGCCGACACCGGTGGACAGCAGAGCGCCGACATACCAGGCCAGGTTTACCCGGGCGAAACGATTTCCCCGGTTTGCGGACGGACTGTATTCCGCAACGATGGTGGCTACCAGCGGATAGTCGAGGCCGATCGCCAGGCCGGTCAGAAAGCGACCCAGGAAAAGGATGGAGACGTCCGGGCTGAAAGCGCTGACCAGGGCACCGATGACATAGAGGAATATGTTGGGAAAGAGCAGCTTGCGGCGCCCGAACCGGTCAGTGAAGACGCCGCCCACCAGGCCGCCCAGCAAAGACCCGAGTAACGCCATGGCCATGAGTAGACCGGTTTCGGTCGCGTGCAAATGCCAGGTGCTGTGCAAAGAGAGCAGGACCACGGCCATGATGCTGAGGTCGTAACCGTCCAGCAGCATCCCCAGCATGGCGGCGCCCAGCGCGTGGCCGCGCTGCTTGTCCGCCTCAGGTCTGTTGCGGACGTTTGCAGTGGACGGGCCACCCGGTCTGTTCATGAGGATTCCTTGGTATGTTGATCGGACAGAGGGGCTAGCTTATGCCGTTGAGGCGCTATCGCTCAAGCCACCGGCGCACAGCACCTCTGGATATGTTGCCCCCGCGCCCCCGGCCCACATACAATACTCGCGACATCAACCAATGAAGGCCGCACAATGCATCGTAAAGGGATCATCCTCGCTGGCGGATCCGGCACCCGGCTCTATCCGCTGACCCAGACCGTCAGCAAGCAACTGATGCCAGTCTATGACAAACCCCTCATCTACTATCCCCTGGCGACCCTTATGCTGGCGGGTATCCGGGAGATGCTGGTCATCTCCACGCCCGACGACTTGCCACGTTTCCGGCAGTTGCTGGGAGACGGGAGCCAATGGGGCCTGTCTTTCCAGTATGCCGAGCAAGCACGCCCCGAAGGGCTGGCGCAGGCCCTGCTTATCGCCGAGGAATTCCTGGCGGGGAACCCCTCCGCGCTGGTGCTCGGTGACAACGTTTTCTACGGCCACGAAATCAGCGCAACGCTGCAAGCCGCCCACACCCGCGATACCGGCGCCACCATCTTTGCCTATCATGTCGCCAACCCGCGCGCCTATGGCGTCGTCGAGTTCAATGCCGACGGCCAGGCTATCGGCCTCGAAGAAAAACCGGAAACTCCGCGCTCATCCTATGCGGTGACCGGCTTGTACTTCTATGATGGCAACGGCAGCAGGATGGCTCGGGAAATCCGCCCATCGGCACGGGGCGAGTTGGAGATTACCGACCTCAACCGCCTCTACCTGCAAGAAAAGCGCCTGCAGGTGGAGGTGCTTGGTCGCGGCACGGCCTGGCTCGACACCGGCACCCACGCTGATCTTCTCAATGCTGGCCAGTTCATCCGCACCCTGGAAGAACGCCAGGGGCTCAAAGTCGCCTGCCCCGAAGAAATCGCCTACCGCATGGGCTACATCGATGGTGAAGCCCTCAGCCGTCTCGCCGCCCCCTTGCGAAAGAGCGGCTACGGCGATTATCTTTTGCGCATTCTCCGCGAAGGACGCCAGGCATGAAGGTGGAAGCCCTCGCCATTCCGGAGGTTCTCCTCATCACCCCCAGGGTGTTCGGCGACGCCAGGGGGTTTTTCATGGAAAGCTGGAACCGGCGCGCCTTCGCTGCGGCCGGACTGGATCTTGACTTCGTGCAGGACAATCACAGTCGCTCCCAGCAGGGCGTGCTGCGTGGGCTGCATTACCAGATTCGTCAGCCACAGGGCAAACTGGTGCGTGTCGTCGCTGGTGCGGTCTTCGATGTGGCCGTGGATATGCGCCGCTCCTCGCCCTATTTTGGGCAATGGGCGGGTGCCACCCTTTCCGCGGAAAATCAGCAGATGCTCTGGGTGCCCCCCGGTTTTGCCCACGGCTTTTATGTGCTTAGCGAGTCGGCCGACTTTCTTTACAAAACCACGGAGTTTTATGCTCCGGAAGCAGAACGTTGCGTGATCTGGAATGATCCGGATATCGCCATTGACTGGCCGTTGCTGGACAACAAGCCACCCTTGCTGGCCAGCAAGGATGCTGCCGGGCTTTCTTTGCTGAAGAATGAGGCCTTTCCATGACGCCCGTGGCCGGAGAATCCGCCAGGTATCGCGTACTGTTGCTGGGCGCGCAAGGCCAGGTGGGTTGGGAGTTGCAACGCAGCCAGCCGCCCTCAGTCAAGCTGTATGCCCTGGGACGCCAGGATTTGGACATTCGTGATGCCGACAAGGTCTGTGATGCGGCGGCAAGTTTCCAGCCCGACTGCCTCATCAATGCCGCCGCTTACACCGCCGTGGATCGTGCCGAATCCGAAGCCGGGATGGCCTATGCCATCAACCGGGACGGCGCCGCCCACTGTGCCCTGGCCGCCCAGTCCTGCGGCGCCCGCCTGATCCATATTTCCACCGACTTCGTCTTCGATGGTGCCCTATCCACCCCCTATCCACCCGGCGCGCCCGTAGCCCCTCTCGGTGTTTATGGCGGCAGTAAGGCCGCTGGTGAACAGCAGGTACGGGAAATCCTTGGTGATGCCGCCCTCATCCTGCGCACCGCCTGGGTTTATAGCGCCCACGGTAACAACTTTGTGAAAACGATGCTGCGTCTTATGGCCGAGCGCGACGTGCTACGGGTCGTGGGTGATCAGGCCGGCACCCCGACCTGGGCCGCGGGGCTCGCCCGCGCGATCTGGAGCGCCATAGACCACCCGGATTTTACGGGCATTCAGCACTGGACCGACGCGGGAGTGGCCTCCTGGTACGATTTCGCCGTAGCGATTCAGGAAGAGGCGCTGGCTGCGGGACGCCTGCGGCGCAGTATCCCCATAGAGATGATCCCAACGAGCGGGTATCCCACCCCCGCCCCCCGCGCGGCCTACACGGTGCTCGACAAGTCCAGCAGCTACGCCACGCTGGGTCCCGCGCCGCACTGGCGGGCCGCACTGCGGCAGATGTTCGCTGAACCCGAAGAAGAAGCCTGATTCAAAAAGGAGCACCCGATGTCTGTCGCCGTTGATCCCATGATTGACAAACGCCTGCTGGTCACCGGTGCTGCCGGTTTTATCGGTGCCAACTTCTGCCACCACTGGCTGGGCAAGCATCCGCGCACTACGCTGGTGGCGTTGGATGCCCTCACCTATGCGGGCAACCGCCATAACCTGGAAGGGCTGGAGCAGCACGCCGGGTTTCGCTTTGTGCAGGGCAACATCAACGATGCCCCGCTTGTCGAACGGCTGATGACCGACCATCAGCTCAACGTCGTCGTCCACTTCGCTGCCGAAAGCCATGTGGATCGCTCCATCCACGACCCCGACGCCTTCATCCAGACCAACATTCTCGGCACCCATAACCTGCTGCGGGTGGCCAAAAACCTCTGGCTGGATGGTCCGCAAGGTCGTATTCCCCACCGTTTTCATCACATCTCCACGGATGAAGTCTACGGCACCCTCGGCCCTCAGGACCCACCCTTCCGCGAAGAGACCCCTTACGCACCCAACTCCCCCTACGCCGCCAGTAAGGCGGGATCAGACCATCTGGTGCGTGCCTATCAACATACCTACGGACTCAGTACCACCACCAGCAACTGCTCCAATAACTACGGGCCATATCACTTTCCCGAAAAACTGATTCCCCTCATCATCGTGAATATCCTGCATAATCAGCCCTTGCCACTCTACGGCGACGGTCGTCAGATTCGCGACTGGCTTTATGTGGAAGACCATTGCCGGGGCATCGCCGCGATTCTGGACCAGGGTCGGGAGGGGGAGAGCTACAACATCGGCGGCTGCAACGAATGGGCCAATATCGACATTGTCCTGCTGATCGGCCAGATCATGGATGAACTTTTCGCGAGTGATCCCCGGTGGTTGCAGGCTTACCCGCAGTCAGCAGCGGCGCAGGGCCGCAAAAGCGCCGACCTGATCCAGCATGTGCGCGACCGGCCCGGTCATGACCGCCGCTACGCCATCGACGCCACTAAAATCACCCGCGAACTGGGTTTTCAACCCGCCGTGGACTTCCCCGCCGGTATCCGCCAGACCATCCGCTGGTACCTGGAGCACCCGGAATGGTGGCGCGCGGTCATGGACGGAAGTTACTGCCAATGGTTAGAACGGCAGTACGAAACTGAATGGAAATTGTAGCGCATTACCTGATTGGTCAATCGGCGTGCCTCAGCGCGGCAGCGGCAGCGGTTCGTCGGTGCTGAGGCTATCGGCCCAGGCTTGCACGGGCTGGTGGTCGATGACCTGGCCAGCGTCCACGTCGGCCAGGGCCTCGCGGGTCAGGCGGCTGCGCTCTTCCTCCTGATCGATCCAGGCCGCCAGCGCCTGTTTCATGATCCAGCCACGCGAATGCTCCAGGCGTGCGGCCATCTGATCAACCTTTTTGGCGAGCGGGAGGGGGATGTGTGCGGTCAGCACTTTGGTTTCAGGTGGCATTTGTCGGTTCATCGGATACGTCCCTCCTGATAAGCGGTGATTTACTTTAATTGACGGGGAAGTGTTGTAATCCGGCCGTTATATGCGCGCGAAATTCGTCGGAAATCCGGTGCGCATCCACCACGTCCACCCCGCGCGCAAACCGAATTCACCCCGCTTGCTCGTCGTACCCGGAATGGTGGCGCGCGGTCATGGCGCTATCTGCTTTCCCGCTGACCAATGTTCAGGATGCTGGCAAGTAACGGGGCATAGGGCGTAACAAACGGATTGACGACGGTCACACCATGCCAGGTAAAGCCATGGTGTAAATCTTCGCTGAGCAGGAGACGACAGCGGCTTTCCGCCGCCACCGACAGAATCAGCGCGTCCCATATCTGCAGGCCATGATCGACGGAAAGATCCAGCGCAGATTGAAAAGCTACCCATGACGAATCGACGACCTCGAAACTATCCGCCCAGGCCAGAATAGCCTCCCGAGCGGTAGTGGCATCGCGTTTGGCTTTGCCGGTAATCACTCGATACAACTCGCCGAGGGTTTGCGCCGGTAGCAATACCCCTTCAGCGGGCAACTGTTCGACCAATGCGATGGCGGCATTACAGCGCGCATCGTCTCCAACGCCCTCCGCATAAGCCAGGATATTCGTGTCAAGGGCGACCCGCATGGCTATCACTCGTACAAATCATCCCGCGACCAATTGCGTGCACCCGTCCGCCCTTGTGTGCATAACCGGGCTAGCAAACTAGTCTTTGCCGCGCTGCGCTGGGCGTTGTGGGCGCTGGTGGGCGAGATGGTCGCCACAGGTCTGCCTCTGGATACCACGGTGAAGGTTTCCCCTTGGCTTACTTCGCGCAACACACTAGAAAACTGGCGGTTGGCATCTGCGGCAGTCACTGTTCTCATACCAACTCCTTGTATAATAGGTCCAAGCACTACTTTACTTTAAGAACACAGAGGGTCTCCGTCAAGCTCGTCTGATCACCCAGAAACTTGCTGCTATCTATCTGGACATGTTGTGAATGTACAGATAATTTTGTACATATTAATACGTGTGAAGGAGTTGATCATGAAGCAGGTGGCATTCACGGAACTGCGTAACCACGCGAAGCAGTATTTTGATCCGGTGGAATCAGGTGAGCCGTTCGGGTCTTGCGCAACGGCAAGCCAGTAGCGGATATTGTGCCACTGATGGCTGATATTCCTTCTTGGAAGCGGCGTGCTGCTCGCCCACTCACCCTGGATGGGATCTCTGCCAGTCGCGTGATCTTGGAAGAGCGTGATGCGGAACGGCAGAACTGACCTTACCGATGCACGTCTTTTTTGATCAGGGCCTGAATCTGCTTAGGCGTTTTTTGCGTCTTTTTGACGAAAGCATGCAAAATCACAACGCGTTTCCCGGATGCGGCGACGCATATGGCTCTGGGGGAAGGAAAGGCCATTGCCGGGCAGCTTTGTCAATACTACTCCCCTTTACGCCGCCCGCCCTTTGGCTGTCAACTCGATTCCCAGAGCTTTCATGACCGCGAGCGTGGTCTTGAGCGTCGGGTTGCCGCGCTCGCTGAACGAACGGTAGAGCTGTTCGCGGGAAAGTCCGGTTTGCCCGGCGATCTGGGCCATGCCCTTGGCGCGAGCGACAACACCCAGGGCATGAGCGATATAGCCAGCGTCGCCAGACTCGAACGCGTCGGCCATGAAGACCGCAATGGCTTCGTCAGAAGTTAGCCCTTCGGCGGGGTCGAAAGTGGTCAGTTGTTGTTCAGTCATGTCAGTTACTCCATTCGTCGGCCTTACCAGCAATCCGCTTTGCGGCCTTGATATCCCTTTCCTGTGTACTTTTGTCGCCGCCGCAGAGCAGGACGATAATCGTATCCCCTCGTTTCTCAAAATAGACGCGATAGCCCGGGCCATAGTGGATACGCAATTCGCTGATCCCCTCTCCAACCGGTTCCACGTCGCCAGCGTGACCGTAGGCGAGGCGATTCAGCCTTGCAGAGATCAAGCCTCTGGCGCGTTCATCCTTGAGCTTCGTCCACCACTTAATGTCTCGGTTTGCTTGAGTTCAATCGTCACATGATCCATGTGGCAACAGTGGTTTATAGACTACCGCGAGTCAAGTCAGGACTTGATGAGAGATTGACAAACCGGTTCGAGTTCCGCCAGCGTGCCAAAGGAAAGGGGTGCGTCGGCGCGGATCAATACGCCGTTCATGTGGACCAGCGCGGGCACTTGGTACGGCCGGCTGGCATTCGTCACCAATTGGGCGTTGAACCGGGAAGTACGTGGATCATGGCGATGCACGAAGACGGGATGCTGCGATTGACCGGCACTGGAGAAGCGGCCCGCAAGGGGCGTGGCCTATTATGCGAATTGGCCCCCAATGCCACGATGGATCGACAATTGGCGAACAAAAATCTTTCATATAGACGTCATGAAACTTTCATATAGTCGGCATTCGCCGATTTCAAAGGGTTGCACAAACTGAAAAGCGCCACGAGGACCTGTTTTGTGGGAGGGGTGGTGCTCTACGATGGCGATGCGGTCGCCTCTTTTGGCGATGGTCTATACGCCGTGCCACTATCTTGTCTGTGGCGATGACTGGTCTCAACGGGATCCGGGAAATCCATGGGGCAGTGCTTGCCCCGCAAAATTAGGTCGCGTGACTTCAACCGCACGTCGATTTCATCCCAAGGTCAGTCCGGCAGCTTTTTCTGCCCCTTCCATTGCCGGAAACGATCTATTTCCTTGCTGACCCCAGGGGCTACCGGAGCGCCATGGGAGCTCGCCAGCGCCCGGTACATTTCCAGGGTGGCTTCCGCCAGACGATCCTGGGCGCGCAGGATGAATACGGGTTCATCCGCACCGATGCCAGGGATGTGTACATTGCCATATTTGCCTGAACTTGCCATGACGGTGTCCTCCGCAAAAGCAGCCTGTTTTTAGCCACCCATTTGAAACTATAGGCCAGGATTTTTGAAAATCAATGGCAAAAACCAAGGGCATGTCCATTTTATGGCACATCATGAAACATTATTCTGGCCATGGCGATACAGGGTATATTTTCGTTCATAAATATTTCCCGATGCGTGCCACAGTTCCGGCGCGATCCATAGCGCCCAGACTATGCTGACTAACACGATGACCATAGCCAAAAGGCTGTGCACAAAGATGACGGCTTGCGGTGTGACTTACGGCCGTCAGGCCGATTATCGCCGTAGAAAAGCAATAGAGCATCGGCGGCACCTCTTAAGCTCCGTGCCAGCGTTGCCCCCTTACTTCGTCATACTCCATTTCACTGAGGCGTCAACTGACACCGGAATCGTAGTCGATCACATAACTTCCCTATGGACTTAACGATCTATTACTTGATGAGGAATCATAACATGGCAATTTAGAAAAATAGAATAGACCCACATGAGACTTAAAAGCGGGACAAAACCGCTTATGTTAGTCCGCAGATGGATTTGCGTGCCAACCCGTCCTTGCGCCAACGCGGGGTTCCGGTATAAAATTTTTTCATGGTTCTCCCGGAATGAGGCAAGTTGCCTGAATGAAAGCTGTCATATTGGCCGGTGGGTTCGGAACCCGGCTGGCGGAAGAAACGGGGGTACGTCCCAAGCCCATGGTCGAGATTGGGGGGATGCCCATTTTATGGCACATCATGAAACACTACTCGGCCCATGGCGTTCAGGAATTCATCATCTGCCTCGGCTACAAGGGCTTCATGGTCAAGGAGTTTTTCACGAGTTATCTGTTGCGCCGATCGGATGTGACCATTGATCTGGCCACCAACGATCTGCATTACCGGCGCCACGACGCCGAACCCTGGCGTATCCACTTGGTAGAGACCGGCGCGCAATCCATGACCGGTGGGCGCCTGCGCCGGGTGAGCGAGTACCTGGACGCGGATGAGCCTTTTTGCATGACCTATGGCGATGGGGTCAGCGATGTGAACATCAGCGCCGAGATCGCCTTTCACCGGCAGCACGGGCGTAAGGCCACCCTGCTGGCCGCGCAGCCGCCAGGCCGTTTCGGCGCCTTCGGACTCCACCCCCACGACGATCATGTCCCCTATTTCCGTGAAAAACCGGAGGGCGACGGGGCTTGGGTGAGCGGCGGGTTCTTTGTCCTGAATCCGGAGGTTCTAGACTACATCGAAGGTGACGATACCGTATGGGAGAGAGGACCCATGGAACGGCTGGCCCACGAGAACGAACTGATGGCCTATCGCCACAGTGGCTTCTGGCACCCGATGGACACATTAAGAGACAAGCAATACCTCGAATCCCTCTGGGCCGAGGGGCAGGCACCCTGGTGTGCCTGGACTGACGAACAGTAATCATCAGAGAACCGCAAACATTCATTAACAAATACAGGAGTGACCATGAAAATTCTCATTACCGGCAATCTCGGCTACATCGGCCCGGTGCTTATTCGCCACCTGCGTAGAACCCGCCACGGGGCACGGATCGAAGGCCTCGACCCAGGGTTTTTCGCTGGTGCGCTGACTACAGGTGGTCCGTGGCCGGAAAGCGCCCTCGATGTCCAGCATTACGCTGATGTGCGCGACTGCGATCCTGGCCTGCTTTCGGGAGTGGATGCGGTGGTGCATCTCGCGGGGCTGTCCAACGATCCCCTCGGCAAGGCCTTCGAGACACTCACTGAAGACATCAACCAAACCGCCACCTTGCGCGTGGCGAGGCTCGCACGCGCTGCCGGAGTCAAGAGTTTCGTCTTCGCATCCAGTTGCAGCGTCTATGGTGCAGGATCGGACACCCCGCGCCGCGAGCACGATGCGCTCGCCCCGCTGACCGCCTACGCCCGCTCCAAGGTGGGTAGTGAGAAAGAACTCGAAACCTTGGCTGGCCCGGACTTTCGCGTTACCGCATTGCGTTTTGGCACGGCCTGCGGCATGAGTGAGCGTTTGCGCCTGGATCTGGTAATCAACGACTTCGTCGCCACGGCGCTCGCTAAGGGAAGCATTGAAGTGCTCTCCGATGGCAGCCCTTGGCGCCCCCTGATTCACATTGAGGACATGTGCCGCGCCATGGACTGGGCGCTCGACCGCAAGGCAGGTGAAGACTTCGAGGTGATGAATACCGGCTCCGACTCCTGGAATTATCAGATTCGTGACCTTGCCAAAGCGACCGCGGCGGCAGTTGGAGGTGTAGGAGTGTCCATCAACTCGGAGGCCGCCTCAGACAAGCGCTCCTATCGCGTGGATTTCAGCCACTTTCGCGAACTCGCGCCCGACCATCAGCCACAATGGACACTGGAACGTACGTTAGCCGATCTTAAAGTCGGACTCGAAGCCATTGGTTTCCGCGACGCGGCTTTCCGCGAAGGTTTCCTCATGCGTCTCAAGACCCTCACGCACCTGCGCGAGGGTGGCTGGCTCGATGCTGATCTGCGTTGGGTTCGTGCGCGTCAGGCAAGTGCCCCCTGGCGATAGGCCCAGGCGTGATTTTCCATCTGGAGCAAGGTGACATCATCAGCCGAGCGCAGCTTGCGGCACCTTTTGCCGATGTACGGGCGACTGGCGTGGCTTGGAGCGCGGCGTGAATATTCATGCCACCGCCCTGCGGGGAGTCGCTGTTGTGGCGACGCAGCCCTTCGCAGACCAGCGCGGCGCCTTCTCACGCTTCTTCTGCAAAGAGGAATTGGCGGCAATACTCGGCGACCGTGACATCGTCCAGATCAATCACTCCCGCACCAGCATGGTGGGTGCGATCCGGGGTTTGCACTACCAGCGCCCGCCCCATGCCGAAATGAAGCTGGTGCGTTGCATCCGGGGGCGTGTCTGGGATGTGGCGGTGGATTTGCGCGCCGGTTCACCGACGTTTTTGCAGTGGCATGCAGAGGAGCTGACGCCGGACAATGCCCGCATGCTGGTGATCCCGGAGGGTTGTGCCCACGGCTTCCAGGTGCTGGAAGCCGAAAGCGAATTGCTCTATTTGCATACCGCATACTATACCCCAGCCGCCGAAGGTGGCCTGTGCCATGACGAGCCCCGGCTCGGGATTACCTGGCCGCTACCCGTTGCCGATCTCTCCGCGCGTGACCGCCATCATCCACTACTGCACACCGATTATTTAGGAATGACCATATGAAATGTCGTCACTGCCAGAAGCCGCTCCAACATGTGTTCCTTGACCTCGGCTTCGCCCCGCCATCCAATGCCTACCTCTCCACGGCCGACCTCCTGGCGCCCGAACTGTACTTCCCGCTCAAGCTCTTTGTCTGCCACCATTGCTGGTTGGTGCAGACAGAAGACTACACCCAGGCGGACGAACTCTTTAGCGCGGACTATGCGTATTTCTCGTCCGTTTCCCAAAGCTGGCTGGAGCATGCGGCCCGCTATGCCAGCATGATCAGCACCCGGCTTGCGCTTGGGAAAGACAGTCTGGTCATGGAGGTGGCCGCCAATGACGGCTATCTGCTCAAGAATTTCCTGGCGGCCGGCATCCCCTGTCTGGGCATCGAGCCCACCGCGGGCACGGCTGATGCCGCAGAACGTCTGGGCATCCCGATTCTGCGTGAATTTTTCGGCCAGTCGCTGGCGGAAAGCCTCGCTGCCCAGGGCAAACGCGCAGACCTCATCATCGGCAACAATGTCTACGCCCATGTACCGGACATCAACGACTTCACGGCTGGCCTCAAGGCCGCCCTCAAAGACTCGGGCACCATCACCCTGGAATTTCCTCATCTGATGCGCCTTCTGGAAAACACCCAGTTCGACACCGTGTATCATGAGCATTTCTCTTATCTTTCCCTGTATACCGTGAGCCGGATCTTCGCAGAAGCGGGCCTGCGCGTATGGGATGTGGAAGAACTGCCCACCCACGGCGGTAGTCTGCGCATCTACGGTTGCCACGCGGAGGATGAACGGAATACGACCCCGGCGGTGGCGAAACTGCTGGAAGAAGAGGGCCAAGCGGGTCTACGCGACCTGGAAACCTACCGCGCCTTTCAACCTCGCGCCGACCGCGTAAAAGATGACCTCGTCACTTTTCTGATTGCGCAAAAGCGGGCGGGCAAGTCCGTTGCTGCCTATGGTGCGGCCGCCAAAGGCAACACCTTGCTCAACTACGCGGGCATCAAGCCGGATTTGCTGCCATACGTCTGCGATGCCGCGCCGTCCAAACAGGGGAAATTCCTCCCCGGTTCCCACATTCCTATTTTGCTTCCTGCCGTGCTCAAGGAGCGCCGCCCGGATATCGTTCTGATCCTGCCCTGGAACATCGCAGACGAAGTCCGGTTGCATTATGGTTATATCCATGATTGGGGTGGACAATTTGCAGTTGCCGTACCAGAGCTTGTGGTCAGCTAAGCTGCGCATTTCCCCCAAGGACGCTGCGGCGCCCCTTTTAAGGAGTACACCCCATGATGGTCATCGACAAATTCCTCGCTGAGCGCGAGGTCCAGGGGCAGCCCATCCGTGTCGGCATGATCGGTGCCGGCAGCCAGGCGCGTGGCATTGCCTTGCAACTCGTTGCACGCCATGCACCCGGATTGCGGCTCGTGGCCATAGCCAACCGCCACCTTGAAGGCGCCCGCCACGCGTACGCGCAGGCTGGAGCCGAGGACACCGTTGCGGTAGAGAGCCCGGTCGCCCTCTTGCAGGCCATTGCCGAAGAGCGCTACGCAGTTACCGAGGATGCCACGCTACTTACCGACTGTCCGCAGATAGACGTGATCCTGGAGATTACTGGCACCGTGGACTATGCCGCAGGCATGGTTCTACGCGCCATTGAACATGGCAAGCATGTGGTCATGGTAAACGCGGAGCTCGACGGCACCGTCGGACCGATCCTCAAGGTCTATGCTGACCGCGCCGGTGTGTGTCTGACGCAATCCGACGGCGACCAGCCCGGCGCCATCGCCAATCTCTATCGTTTTGTGCGCTCCATCGGCGCCGAGCCGGTGCTCGCGGGCAATATCAAGGGCCTGCACGACCCTTATCGCACCCCTGACACTCAGGCCGAATTCGCGCGGCGCTTCCATCTGGGCGCACCTTTGGCGACATCCGCTGCGGATGGAACGAAGATTTCCTTTGAGATGGCGATAGTGGCCAATGCCTTCGGCTTGAGCGCTGCCCGCCGCGGTATGTACGGACCCACCGTGCCGATGGGGACCCAGGTGCGAGAAGCTCCAGGCTGGTATCCCCCTGAGGCACTCGAAATCCCCGGCGGCACTGTGGATTATGTGGTTCAGGCCGAGCCGGCGCCGGGCGTATTCGTCATCGCCCGCCACGACCATCCCGTGCAGCGCGAATATCTGAAATACTACAAACTCGGTGACGGACCTTACTACGTCTTCTATCGACCATATCACCTCTGCCATTTCGAGGCGCATCATAGTATCGCCCGCGCCGCACTCTTCGACGACGCCACGATGGCACCGATTGGCGGGCCACGGCTTGAGGTGATAACCACCGCCAAGCGCGATCTCGTTCCGGGCGAAGTGCTGGACGGATTTGGCGGTTTTCTGAGCTACGGTCTGGCCGAGAACGCCGATGTCGTCGCTCGCGATCGCCTATTGCCCATAGGGGTGGGCGAAGACTGCCGAATCAAGCGCGCAGTACCCAAGGATCAGGTGCTTACTTATGATGACGTCGAGCTGCCATCCGGACGACTGATAGAGCGTCTGCGCCGCGAACAGGCAGAGTATTTTCACATGCCGTATGGCGGGATCTGAACCGCTCGCCTGCGAAAAGTAGGCGACAGGTTTTATACCCTTTCCCAGTGTCCGCTTTGTGCGTTGTAGCGTTTGATTACGCGGGCCGGTGAGCCGACGATGACGCAGTAGTCGGGAAACTCCCCTCTAACCACGGAATTGGAGCCTACTATGCACTGCTTTCCCAGCACAGTGCCGGCCAGGAGTTTTGCGCCAGAACCAATAAAACAGTTTTCTCCGATAATAGTCTTCTTGACGATAAGCGGTTGTAACATTACAGGAACATCGATTTTTTCGTAGGCATGATCATTATCGGTTATGAACACGTCAAACGAAATAACGGTGTTCCGGCCGAGTACCACCCTATTGGCACAACTGATAGTCGCGTTTTGTTCGATGCTTACATTGTCTTCGATCACCAGGTCTGGTGTGAATATCTGCCCGAACCAACCGGTTTGCGCCTCCATTCTCAGGCCGACACCCATCCAAACGTTATCCCCAATACTGATGGATTTGGGGTTGGTTATAATTAATGGTGAACGTATAAAAGACCCCGCACCTAACCGGTTAAACATTTTTTTGTAGTAAACCTTAGTAACCAGCTTTGAATATAAGGTCTTTAACTTGATATATTTCATCCATATCGGTGCCCTCAAAAATTCAAAACTTTTTTTATATATCATAACACATTATCCTGCATATATTAGGTAGGTTTTCACCAATGCGATTGACATCTGTCGAAATATCATATATAAATCGCTGCCTGGATATGTGTCACTTGCGTCCCCATTTATATAAAATATTTTTAAGTCCGCCATCGTTTTTTAAGGAAATAATGATTGTTCGCATCTTATCTTTTCCAAGGGGCGTGACTAATGCCGTGCCAAGTGTTGACAGGATAAGCAACGTAAACATGAATAAAGAGGTCGCCACACTGTTTATTGGGATGAATTTGTGCACATAAATTTGGCGACCAAGGTATACCACAAGGAATGCGATGGTCAGGGGTAAACATGTATCAACAAGCGCCCATTGTTTCAGTTCGTTTTGGAATATCCTACTATGCATAATCGGCACCTCAATTAGCAGCATGGAGAGATTGACACATAACCATGTCCATGCCGCAGCTTGAATACCATACTTGGGGATAAAAACAAAGAGGGCAGGCACAGCAACTGCGGTTGCGATTAGCAAAAACGCCAATTTTAGTCGGTACCATCCAAATGCCAGTTGCGCCATGTAGGGAACATGGGTGAGACCATTAAATAAATTGCCGATAGCCAGAATTTCCAAAATCGGGCCAACTATTGATGCCAGTTGCGTACTTCCTGTCCATAACATCAGGATCGTTCGGGAGAACAGCACCAATATCAACGACGCGGGCATCAATGCGATGCTTAGCAACTGTACAAAATGATGGTATTCTTGTGCCAAGGTCTTTTCATCCCCCATGGTGACCAGCGCGGTAAAGCGCGGATAGGCTACGTTGCTTATGGGGCCGACCAGAATGTATAACGCGCCTGCAACCGAACTCGCTAAAGCATAGTAACCAAAGTCGGCTAATGTTACCATGCGTGATAGCAATAACTTATCGAGTTGTGTAAGAATGGTTGACATTATTCCTATGACACCGATCCCCGCAATGAACCCTTTAGCGGAGCGCAATAGTCCTAATCGTATCTCCGCCTTATTTGTTAAGGGGGGCAAGTAACTATGTATCCTAAAGTACAGAACAAACATTTCTATGGTGTAACTTATTGCCTGAAAAGCAAAAAACAATTCCAGGGACCTGAAAAAAAATGCTAGCAGTAGCGCCGATCCTACACTTCTTATGGTTGCCATAATACTTGTAAAGATGTTTAACCACACCTGATTCTGAAGACCTTGTATCGCGCTTTTATATATCGTGGACATCCAACGAATAGCTATAATATAGCCAACGATCATCAGCGAATGTGTTACGGTGTCAGTAGAGAGCGGCCCTAGCTTTAGCCAAGTGGTTGCCAACCAGCGCGAGCCCGCTATGACAGACACGCCGATCATTATTGACATGATCACATAAATAACTTCAATGGTCTTTAATGTATCATGTATATCTTTTTTACTTACCGCACCCGCCGCGAAGCGTGACATCTCCCGATTTATCGTCGGAGATAGCCCCATATCCAGCAATGTGAACCAGATCTGCAGGGACCCATATATTCCGATTACCCCGTACGAATATATCCCCAAATATTTTATATAAACAGGGATAAACACCAGTCCCATCAACGCTGTCCAGCCGCCGCCAATGAAATTGGCAATGATGTTAAATTTTTTTCGCTTCGATTCCATCTGTGTTAGGCCACCATGGCACTTGCGCGTGGGTATCGCCTGTAGATTGTCGGTCGGTAGGCTGTTGCTGCTCCCACTCCCACGCATGCTCGAAGATGATCAACGGGGTCCTCGACGCGCGACCGCATTTCCAGTTCTTGCCGTATCTTTTTGCTATCTGTTACGAGTACAGTGTCGCTGCCGTCGGGGCAAGATTCCTCGGTTTGCGCCAGAACTCGTCGGAAACGGCGCGCAGCGGCGGTTCCGGACGTGGATGTAGTCGTGCATGGAGTAATAATCGTAGCCTTAGATGGCAATGTGGCAGCGCCGCGGTCTACGCTTTCTTGGGTAGTCTGGCGGATGATGACGACTTCGTCAGGGGTTAGGCGCATGGGAATCAGTCCATCCGCAGGCAGGATACGTTGGGGCTGAAGAGGTCCGCAGCGTCCTGATATCTGCCCAGGTTCTGGACGGAAGCCAGCAGTGGGCAACACCGGCGACGGGCATGCCATATTATTCCCTGCGCAGGGCGTCAATCGCTGTTTTAAGCGCATCATGGCAGCAGCCAACCCGCCGTGTTGCCGGCTCTTGGGGTGCTCTGTAGTGAGGAGGCTCAACAAATGGGCGCAAGATGGTATTGTTGAGCATGGGATTGGCACATTCAGGCGGTGAACTCGCTTGGATCGTAGGGGGTTATAGCATGGGGTGTCAAGGAGTGGCTATCCCGGTAGTTCCCCGCATTTCTGGGCGATCATGGCGCCAATCGGAATCGCGGATGTCGCGGCGGGGGAGGGGGCGTTGCAAACATGGAGCATACGCTTCGTCTCCTTGATCAGGAAATCGTGAATAGCGGCCCCCTCCCTGGAAACGGCCTGTGCCCTGACGCCGGTGCGATAAGGCTGTAGATCATCGAGTTCAAGCGAGGCACAGTATTTGCGGCACTCCGCCAGGTAGGCTCGCCTACTCAATGAACCTCGCAATTCATGCAACGCATGGTGGCGATATTGCAGAATGAGCTTCCAAAAACCCGGATAAGCGGCGAAATCCAAAGAGTCGCGAAGATTGAAGGATGACTTTTGGTAACCCTCGCGGGCGAAACCAATGACCGCATTCGGCCCAACGGTGACACTGCCGTCTATCATGCGGGTAAGATGTATGCCGAGAAATGGCAGCGAAGGATCCGGTGCGGGATAAATAAGATGTTTCACGATATGATTCTTTTCCGGTGGCAGTTGGAAGTATTCCCCGCGGAAGGGCACGATGCGGAAGTCCACATCCAGCCCGGCAAGCGCTGCCAACCGATCTGATTGAGCCCCCGCGCAGGCAACGAACTTTTTGGCCCGCCAGGAATTCCCCTCCGCGCCGATCTCCACATGCGCGTCTTTTTCCGCGATGCTATCGACCGTAATGCCATAATGAACTTCGCCGCCCTGTTCAGCGACGAGTTCAGCCATCTTACGGCACATGGCAGCGAAGTCGGTGATGGCTGTCTCCGGGCTATAAAGCGCCGCCACCCCGCTGATATTTGGTTCCCGGCGACGGAGTTCCTCTCCGTCGATCCGTTCGAGACTTAGGCCGTTGGCGTGCGCACGTGCATACAGCGCATCAATGCGCTCACGCTCGATATCATTCGTCGCCACAATGAGTTTGCCGCATTCCTCAAAAGGCAGGCCGTGGTCACGACAGAATGCTTTGCTTGCATTGAGTCCGTCACGACATAACTGCGCCTTCAGGCTTCCCGGCGCGTAGTAGATACCCGCATGAATGACCCCGCTGTTATGCCCGGTTTGATGGAGGCCCGGGCTATTTTCCTTTTCAAGGAGGAGCAGACTTGCACCAGGGTGCAACTGCAAAAGCTGCATCGCCGTTGCGAATCCTACAATGCCACCGCCAACCACACAAAAGTCGTAGATCATGGGTTCCTCGTCACCTGTGAACGGACAGCCTGAAATCAATGCTCATTCAATCGCCAAGTAAGGTGGATTGCCCGGAGGCTAGCGGTCATTCATAGCGCGCCCTTTATGGATTCGTAAGCCAGAAACGTTTGTGCATCGTGCACCGATCAATCACCCGTTTCGGCAGACGGCGATATCCGAGTCCCAGCTTATAACCGAAATATTTCAGCACAGTGCGCAGTGCGGCCGATGGCAAGTATTGCGGCGCGTTGGCCAAAAGATATCTTATTTCCGATGTTACGAAACGATAACCTTCGCCTTCTGGTTTGCCAAGCTCCCGCAACATCCAGCCTTGGTTGTCATGGAAAACGCCAATATCAAAATATCTTTTAAACTCCTGAAGTAGCGTGTATCCGTGCGAGTGGAAAACTTCCGCTTCCGCCACATACGCAACGGACCAGCCCGCTTGCAGCATTTTGGCGGCTACCACCATGTCTTCACCAAAAATTAATTTCTCGGGAAATCCCCCCACGGCGAATAGTGCGCTTGTTCTGTAGGCCGCGAACGAGTCAGAACTAAAAGCCACCTTGATACCCATGCTTTTCTTGTCCGCCAAGGTTCTCTTGTTGGACTGTGCTGGATAATTAAACAGTCGAGCATGGGCCTCGATGGGAGACGCACCCTTCCGCGGCAGTTGCCGACCGTAAGCCACGCCGATGCTGGGGTCGTTGAATACCTCCACCAAAGACTCCAGCGCAGCAGGGGAAGCCAGTATGGCATCTTGCGTCATATAAATAAGAATGTCGCAATCTCTTAGCCGCTCCGCCGCCATCTGTCGGGTGCCACCATGATCGAAGTCATTCTTGTCTATACGGATCAGGTCGAAGCCGGCGTCCAGGGCGAACTTGTCGCTGTTGTCAGAGGAAGCAGAATCAATCGCAAGAATTACTGTAGGACGGCAGTGGCTAGCTTGTAGAATGGAGGCACAGTGCCGCCAAACAGTGCCGCCATTAAATATCGGCACTATAACAGCGACATTTTGGTTTTTTGTCATAGTTGCCCTGTAGTCACATAAATAAATACAATCCGATTGTACGCAACAACTTATGCTTCCGCAAACCTAGTCGGAATGATGTTATCCTACGAACAAGGAAGTTGTTCTCGTTCAATAACGCGAATTGCTTTAAAATAGCCATCTGCGGTTTTGACAAGACATGACAATATCGGTTCAAAAACGCCAGCGCTTGTATTTCCGTATCTAATATGTTTTGGTGTAGCTTGTTTCCCGGGAAAACATATTTTACTGCATTATAAAGGTTCCATCGCTTCGCGCCGGTATCATTTCCGCCGTGCTGCCTATATAGAATCGTGGCTTGCGGAATATGGTGGACTCTGCCAAAAGCCGCCGCAACTATCGCAATCCACCAGTCGTGCATTTTGGCGTCCTCTGGTATAGGCGTGGCCAATTCAGCTAAACTCCGGTTAATCAGTGTGGTACATCCTGTAACAACATTTTGTACCATCGCGTCCTTTAGGGTCGCTCCACGATTCGGATTGAGCCCCTGGTATTCCCAGAACGATTCGGCAATCGTATTAAGATTTTTGTCAACAACACGTAGATCGGTATGAACTAAAAGCGGAATGTCTGTGTCTCCGCCTAACATTTTAGCTTTGAAAAGGGTCATCTCGATTTTTCTCGGGAGCCATATATCGTCCTGGTCAGCGAACATTATATACTCTGCTGAGCTTTCGCTGAGTAAGGCCGTAAAGTTGCCGATAATCCCCAAGCGCAAATTATTGTTATCGATTATCGTGACTTTACCATTATGACGGGCTGCAAAGGACCTGACCTTGTATATAGTATCATCCGTCGAACAGTCGTCCCTAACTAATAATCGCCAATTGGCATAACTCTGTGAAGAAATAGAATCTAGCAACTGATCAATATAGCGCACACCATTAAATGTGGCAAGAAGAATGTCTACCTGTTCCATTTGTGGTCGACCTTATGCGGATAGAAGTTAAGAAAGCAATGACCGTCCGTCATTCTATGGTTAACCACGAATAGACTCATACTTTTGTTTGAACCACTGGTACTAGCTATTAATATGCCTTTACAACGCATTGCGCAGCCTCACGTTTGGTGAGTTGCTATGTTTGTGTCGCAACGAATAGCCTGCCGCAACAAAAAAGCTGAAGATTGCCCCGGCGGCAGATGAGGTAAGGTATGGATTGAAAAAACCAGAGACAATCCAAAGGGTGAACATGATAAGAAGAGTGACGTTCATTTTATTGAGCGGGAGAAATAAAAATGGTCTGGCTACCAGCGTAAGCAGAGCCATAATTCCCGCCACGCCGACAACGCCAATCTGCATAAGCAGTGCCACCCATTGAAGCTCATAGGAAAACTTGTCATGCTGATCACGAATGAAATGTGGGGCATGGAAACCGAGTCCATGCCCAATAATTGGGCTTGTTTCAAATTGTTTCAGCAGAATAGGAAGTTCCTTAAGTCGAATGTTATCCGATATAACTGTAGCGCTCGATGAAAATCTGCTGATGAACGCTTGAATCCATGCGTGATCTAACGCAATAATCAAGCCTGCAAAAAGGCCGAACGCAAGGAGGTATTGTCTGGCTATTCGAGAGTATGGCGTAGCAATAATTATGGCCGCGACAAGGTCTGCCCAAATATATCGACTGTAGGACGTGAAAGCAGTAAATATTATTACCATAATCAGTATGTGTGCAGATCTTTTGCCAAAAGTTCTATCTAAACCAAATGATTTCCCTAGAAGTAAGGAGTATATTGCGATAGGGCCGGCAAGGTCAGATGGCATCTCGAATCGGTACAAAAACCCGCCGATTGGCATGGTCATGATCTGAGTATCAAAATAGCGCCCAATACTTTGGGTAAGGCCGATAAAATCAATATGCATTGTTGCAGCATATAGGAGCAACAATAACTTCGTCGCTCCGATGAATGTGACTGCATAAATAATTATGCTATAGATGTTTTTGGGCGCCAATATTTCGTTTTTTAGCACTATATATGTAAACATTGGTATCAATATAGTAATGTCTATTGCCCTTAGCTGTGCGACGGGCATCGCAACACTTCCCAGATTATTTATTCCCATGGCCAGCCATATTATAGAGGCGATAAATGCGCAAAGAACCGCAACCAAATAATTTAATGACACGTTCACGTTGGACAGCAGAATCAGCGCCAACACAACAATAAAAGATATTAATTTTACATTTATTGATCCGATATGACCCGACGGCATCACTAGAGAAAGGAATAGAAATATTTGGAACGCAAAACCCGAAAGCGTTTTCGCAAGCGCTGACAACCTGGAATTTCCTTGACGGTAGGCAGCATCAAGATTTGCTCGATAATGGTTGACGTTGGTTAATCTATTAGACCTTGTAGTTAATGTCATAGATGTAGAGTCCCCGTCACTACGAGTGGGTAGCATAGGCAGATAACGTGAAGTGCATGGGTATCGAGGAGGAGGTAAGCTATGCTGAAATTCGCCCCATTCCTAGCCCATGGCCCCAATACCATTGGGCTCCAGGCGACGGAGTTGTGGTATACGAGCGTGGAGATGAGCCCCGTACTGAAAGAGGTCCAGGTGCCGCCGCCTATAGATATGCCCGTACCCGATATCATCGGTCGTATTGTAGCTATTCACGAGGGGTGTCGCTACCCCATCGCGGGCGCGGAAGCCAACGGGGACCTTTTGCTTGACCTTGTTGGGCATTCGTCTTGTATTTCCTGGGTGGATGGATCACCCCGCCTGGGGTCAGTAAAGTGTTGCAGCCAGCGTGAATCGCGGCGATTCGGTCTTTGCTGAGCGGACTGTCGCCTACTTCCCGGTTGGCTCAAACCGGACCAGTGCGCCAACTCTTTCCAGCGCAGAGTCCTGGTGGGCCTTCTGTCCGCCTCTGGGAGGTCGCCTCGCCTGGCACGCAAAGATTTGTGGGTGCGGGCTTACGCGGGCCATCCCAGGAAGGCGGTTTGCTGGAGTTGTGGCTGTCTTTGGCCACGCGCACGCCTAGCTCTTGTACGTGCGCCCAAAACATTTAGATTCAGATCCCCAAAATCCGATCGTTCCAACTCGCTCGGCTCAGATAGTTACATACGTCTCCTTGGGCATCTCTATGCCTACAGCAACTCTACCGTCGAAGGGGTGTCTGAATAGCTACAAAGATCACCTGATATCGCGGTAGGGATACCAACCTCCGATATTAGTCAGTCGCGGAATTCGGGATGGTTGTATGATGGTGGCATGCCCGCCTAAATTGCGCTATGATTTTGCAGTTACCCCATGTCAATAGGAGGCTTCGCATCGTGCAGGCCAATGTGGTATTTTTTGAACTGTCCGAGAAAAACTAGAATGCGAACTTTTTGGAGGTATATGAATGCCGTTCTATCCTATTTTTTTGTCTGTTGTGTATGTCATACGCAACCAACAACATAAATTAGAAAGTATATTGTCAGACACCGGTAGACACATTTCATCACTTGTCAGCGATTACGAAATAATTGTTGTCGATAATGCCTCTAACGATGAGAGTATATCCGTACTCAAGAACTTGACCGGAGAGAAAGGCCTTCCAAATTTGCAGGTTTACGCACTCACACAAGAAATCGATATAGACACAGCGACGTGGGTTGGCCTGGAGAACGCTTTAGGCGATTTTTTTGCCGTCATTGATCCTTTGGCGGAGGATATTGCCTTCTTGCCAGAGATGCTGGAAAAGTCGGTCTTAGGGGCCGAAGTGGTGTTTGCCAATAATACACAGAAGCCGAAAAAAAGTGTTGCGTATCGCATCGCTAATGCAGCATTCAATGCTATTTACAAATTTTCTAATGGCATTGACATGGCTAAGGATGCCCCTCAGTATCGCATCCTTAGCAAGAGAGTTGTAAATTTAATTCTTCAATATCCACAACCTGGGATTACCTATCGCCATCTACCGGTGACAGGTGGGTTTGCGCGAATCAACTTACAATACAGTTCAGCGCCGAAGATGTCGCACCCCAAGCGGCTTGGGGAGAGCGTCGACAGAGGAATAAATCTATTAGTATCGACAACCAAAATGCCGATGCGACTTGTTACGATGCTATCGCTTTTTGGAGCCGTTGCAAACCTGATCTACTCGATATATGTGGTTGCCATTGGCATATTCAAAGCGGACGTTTCACCAGGCTGGATCAGCCTGTCGCTACAGCAATCAGGCATGTTCTTATTGATTTCGCTCGTGCTATTGGTGCTTGGTGAATACATTATTCAGATGGCCAAGTTGTCCAACGAGGGGCCGCCGTATCACATCGGCCAGATGTTTACTAGCGCCATAATGACTCGCCGAGAAAAATTGAACATTGAGGAGGTGGCACCAATAACTACCAGCACTGGTACTTCCAATCCTGTTCCCGCACGAGTTACGTGATTATGGCTATAGATAGCCCGCTAGATGCCGTCATTATCGGAGGTGGCTTTTATGGCACGGCAATTGCCATATATCTCGCTAAACAACGCGGCCTAAAACGCATTCTATTGGTTGAGCGAGAGCCTGCGCTGCTGAGCCGTGCGTCATATAATAACCAGGCGCGCGTCCACAACGGTTATCACTATCCACGCAGTTTCACGACCGCGTACCGGAGCCGCGTTAATCTGCCAAAATTTATCCGCGACTGGCCACAAGCCGTTAAGCAGGACTTCGTCAAAGTATACGCAATTGCCTGTCGTAACTCCAAAGTCACTGCTAGGCAATTTGAACGGTTTTGCCGAGAAATAGGCGTCAGGATTAAGCCGGCAGATTCGGCACTGAAAGCATTGTTTGAGTCACACTTGATCGAGGACGTGTTTGAGGTGGAGGAGTACGCGTTCGATGCCACCAAACTAGCCCAATGGGCCGTGTGCGAGTTGGATGAAAGCGGCGTAAAGATTCGTCTTGAGACCCGTGTAACATCCATCTTCAAAGGGCCTAACAAGGCATTGCATATTGTGCTTCAATCCAAACATGATGGCGATGAATCAATCACCTGCCGTTACGTATTCAACTGCACCTATAGCGGCCTCAACCAGTTTGCTGGTGATTTCCCAGGTACCCGCATAGGCCTGAAACACGAAGTCGCAGAATTGGCACTGGTGCAGATGCCTCCGGCACTTCAGGACGTTGGCATCACAGTCATGGACGGCCCTTTTTTTTCTATGATGCCTTTTCCTGCTCTGGGACTACACACGCTCTCGCACGTCCGCTATACACCGCATATACACTGGAATGATGAACCTGTTGTCGATCCTTACCGGAAGTTAGCTCATTACGACCGCGCGACACGCATCGAACGTATGGTTCGGGACGCAGGGAGGTATCTGCCGACCATTTTTGAGTCTAAATATGTTGATTCTTTATTTGAAGTGAAGACAGTTCTGGTTAAGAATGAGGAAGACGATGGCAGACCAATTTTGTTTGAAAAACATCCAGAGTTGCCGGGCTGCTATTCCATATTAGGTGGAAAAATAGATAATATTTTCGATATTATTGAAAAGCTTGATGCAGAATATCTAATCTCTGAAAGTTTCATAGATAGGGAGGTGCGGTGAATGACGAATGCTCTTATAGGGTTTTCTGGATTTGTTGGTAGCGCACTTATTAAACAGGCTCAGTTCGGGGCACTGTACCGATCAACAAACATTGACGAGATAGAAGGTAAACTTTTCGATACAGCGTGCTGTGCTGGGGCACCGGCTCAAAAATGGATTGCGAATCGCGACCCCGAGGCGGATAGGCAGAAAATAGATGGACTGATAGCGCACCTAAAAACCATTCAATGTAAAACATTTATATTGATCAGCACTGTTGATGTATTCAAGATGCCGTTTGGCGTGAATGAGACTTCCTTAGTCGAGGAAACGGGGCTCCATGCCTACGGCTTACACCGACGACTCATCGAAAAATTTGTGGAAAACCACTTTCCTAACCACTTGATCGTTCGTCTCCCTGGATTGGTGGGACCTGGTCTGCGTAAAAATGTTGTTTTTGACTTTTTGAATCGCAATAATATAAATGCAATTGATAGCCGGTGGGAATTTCAGTTCTACCCGATCGTCAATCTCTGGTATGACATCCAGACTGCCGTGGATGCCGGTTTGAATTTGATTCATCTAACGGCTGCTCCGATCAGTGTTGCCGATGTATCTCTAAGAGGTTTCGGCAAGCCATTCGATCGAAAATTGATCAGTACACCCGCAAAGTATGATGTACGTACCCGCCATGCTGCATTGTTCGGTGCTAATGGTCACTATCAATATAGCGTCCACGACACGATTCAGGCGATCCGAGCCTACGCACAATCTGAGCCTGTGACCGTGAATCCAGCACCGGGGACGACAGCATGAGGTTGGCCATGTCAAATATCGCATGGGATATCACGGAAGACGAGGAGGTTTCCCAGTTACTCTGCCGATATAGCATTGATGCGGTTGACGTGGCGCCAGGCAAATACTTTCCTGATCCAGAAGGTGCGAGTGATCGGGATATAGCACATGTGAGTGCCTGGTGGACAAAACGTGGTATAGAAATTACTGGCATGCAGGCATTGTTGTTTGGTACTAATGGTTTGAATCTTTTTGGTCCTGCAGAGGTTCAGAATGCGATGCTGAGGCATCTGACAGCCGTATGCCGTATCGGTGGGCGTCTCGGGGCCACTCGACTGGTGTTTGGCTCGCCAAAAAATCGAGATCGTTCTGGACTGACCGATCAGAAGGCAATAGACGTTGCGGTGCCTTTTTTTAGACGTCTCGGCGATATCGCGGAATCTCACGGAGTCGTGGTTTGCCTTGAGCCTACCCCCCGCTGTTATGGCGCAAATTTTATGACCACAACCGCCGAAACTGTTCGCTTGGTGCAATATGTTGGCCACACGTCTATCAAGGTGCAATTAGATACAGGCGCTCTAACTATTAATGGCGATGATGCGGCGGCCGTACTTGATAGCTGCGCACAATCAGTTGGTCATGTTCATGCGAGCGAACCGGGGCTGCTCCCCATCGGGGACGGCAGTACCGACCATGGTAATGTCTCTGCGGCGCTAGAGAAAAATTTGCCGGGCCATGTTGTCTCGATTGAGATGTTGGCGACCGCAAACGAACCACATGTTGTGTCGATCGAAAGAGCGCTGAAATCTGCCATCAACAGCTACCGTATACCCAAAGGAGTGGGGCTATGAAATGGCTTATTCTCGTGCTAGGCATTGTCGCAAACGCCTCGGCCAGCGTCCTGGTGAAAATGGCCATGATGCCGCCACGAAAGTTCCCCACCCTCAGCGACCCTATGTCAGCAATGTCTAATTGGCCGTTTTGGCTTGGGCTTGGTCTCTACGGTGTCGCCTTCCTGCTCTACGCGGCTGCTCTTGCGCGATTGCCTCTTAATGTCGCTCAGCCGGTGCTTACATCAGGTGCAATCGCTACTGTAGCCTTGCTTTCCGTACTGCTTTTCAGGGAACCCTTTCACTGGACAACCGGTGGTGGCATCGTGCTGGTCATGGCCGGAGTAGCCCTGATCACAGCCAACATGGCATGAGAACAGAAAAGATATGACAATGAACCCCAGCATTTCCGCTGAAGTTAGGACTAACTGGCAAATACCAGCGTTCGAAACGCCTTTCTGGATGGGCCGGCAGCATCCATGGTGCGTGGTAATACCGGTAATCAATGAAGGCGACCGAATAAATAACTTACTAGTCAAAATGAAGGTGCTCAAGATTGATGCCAGCGCCGACATTATCATTGTCGATGGTGGAAGCAAGGATGGCTCGCTTGAACTGAACTCTCTGCAGCGCGTAGGCGTGCGAGGGCTGTTGGTTAAGACTGGTCCGGGCAAGTTAAGCGCACAACTTCGCTGTGCCTACGCCTTCGCGCTAGACCAAGGTTACGATGGGATCATCACTATCGATGGTAACGATAAAGATGACCCAGTGGCGATCTTTTCTTTTATCGCGGCTCTAAAGGACGGAGTAGATTTTGTACAGGCATCTCGATTCATCGCAGGTGGTGTAGCAGAAAATACCCCAATATCGCGAGACTTCGCCATTCGGTTTATCCATGCACCAATGCTGAGCCTGGCTTCTGGTTTCAAATGGACAGATACGACCCAAGGCTTTCGCGCTTATAGTAGAAAAATGCTTCTTGATCAGAATATAGCACCATTCCGTGAGGTGTTTATGACCTACGAGTTGCTGTCTTATCTTTCGTATAGAGCGCCGATGATTGGCTACAGATGCAAAGAACTTCCCACCGTTCGGAGGTACCCGAGAGAAGGTGTTCCGACAAAAATAAGCAGTATTAGCGGAAACTTATCCGTACTTATTATTCTGCTAAAAACGTGTTTTGGAAGCTACAATTTAAAGGGTTAAATAACAGTCACTATTCAGCGTTCCGTGGTTTACGTCTCGTTTTAAGGATCTGCACCCGTCCGAGCGTGATGGCTTAAGCTGCCACGGATGACCTGATTCAATTGGTAAGCTTGGGAGCTAACCGGGATAAGCACGGCAAGATTGTTGAGAATAATGACCTCGTATCCGTTCCGAACGAGCATCAAGAAAAAATTTCATCAAAGTTTCTCGATTTTCTCATTTGATGCCAGTTGATGTTGATGGCTAAACAAAGAACCTATGGAAAGTACGATAGCCAAACAAAGTAATGGGAACCCGGCTGACATATAGTTTGAATCTATCGCAGAAAACGCAGAAATATCAACAAAAAGTAGAATCACCGACTGGGTGGCCACTAAAATCAAGATGGTTCCAATTATAATAACATAATTATCTATATTTTTCCCAAACGATACGATGCGCCAAAGATAAATTAGGAGCATTACCAAAATTAACGGAGGAAGCACCATCCTATATACCTTGTTTATATAACGTAGAACACGATATGCTGGCGTAATACGTTCATTGTTATCAGTGTATTTAACATTATCAAAGAATAACGTGCCGCCACCAAGCTTTAGGACGCCCGGCTGCAGGTTGTTTACCTTCAGCGTATGTTCATTGTTTAATGCTCCAGTCAGTTGGATCTCACAATAAAGACTAGACGGGATTTCTATAGTAAATCTTTGGTAGTTTGCGGAAGGGTTTTTAACATACGCCGCAATATCCGGACTCGAACGTCTATCAACTGGAATTATCTTATTTTCACCGCCGCCAGAACATTTGACTTGAATCCACTTATCGTTATCCGGATAAAACCAACCACGTACATATAAACTATGTGGGTTGACGGCCGACGGCGTTCTTAATGGCCTGTTGAGAAAGTTCTCTATCGTTTCTATCCGATCATGATACCCAACGCTGTTCGGCGCAACACGCTCTGGTTCCTGCCACGACAATAATTTAACCAACTTTAGCAACTTAGCCGGCACAAGTCGCCATTGACTCGCAGTTACTGCCGGCATAAATGGGCTAATAATATTTTTTTTGCAGGTTAGTTTTCCTGTTGCGCAGGCATCATTAATTTGCTTTGTAATTAAATCATAAAAAGCGGATGCCTGCTGGGGTGAGTGATAGAAACCACGCGAGGCAACAGCGTCGCGTAGTGCCCATACGAAAGCAGTTCCAGGAATTTCTCCGCCGGGTGCTTCCCATCCTTTCCCTGGACCATCAAAATATGGTTTTAGGCTTGAAAAGGCGGGACTAACCGCATAGATAGCTTTTAGAACCTTATTTGGGGCGGGCACATATGGCTCCGGATTGCCAACACGCACACCTTGTATTGCCTGGACAGCATCCTCAAAAGATGTGCTTTTAAAGTCAACGACCTCAAAGGTGCCATACTTGATGAGATTAATGATTGCTACAGATGACCAAGTAAAGCATGCACTCGATATAAACAAGACCATAAGCATTATTAAATATGATGTTTTCCTGCGCAACAGTTTTAACTGTATAAGACGTATTGTGAAAAGCAAAAACAATCCTGGGATAATCCATATCCCATCTTCGCGCGTTATCCATAGCCACCCCACAACAAAGCCACCAAACAACGCCCAATTTCGTCCCTGTTTGAAAGTGGATGACAAAAAAGAAAACTGTAACACGCATGCCAGAATCAATAAGGCTTGAGCTGGGGTAATATCAGCACGCAATGTTCGAACTGGAATAATGGCCGGATGCCACAACATTGCCAGAAACGCGAATAGAGAAATCCATACAGAGGTACTTAACCGATAAATGACATTTGCCAATAAAAAACAAGCAAAAATATAAAGCATGGCTTGAGATAGTGTGACTGGAAGTCCAGATGCTGCATTCAACGCCAAAAATAGTGGATACCCAGGGCCTTTAGCTAACGTCATTTGATTATAGGCACCAAGCCAATTACCATGGAAAATACTTTCTGCATGTTGAACATAAAACGCGTCATCAAATTTTTCATTGGAAAGAAGACCAATAGGTATATTAATGCACATAAATATGTATAGTAATCCGGATAATGCCATGGAATATAGTAGACTGCGCGGAATGTCGCACTTTTTAACAATGTTATTCTGTGTTTGATAAGCAGCATTGGGCGTGTGTGTTAGCGGCTGCCTTATCGGCCTGAACGGATTATGGTTCCACAATTTCATGATCTGAAATCCATCAACGGCCATTCGACCGAGAAATTGTTAATGGTATAGTATAAAAACGGTGATATAATATTTTATGGTTTCTAATAATGCTTGGCATCGTCTGGCCTTTTTGAAAAATTCATACTGAATAGTAACTATTCACGAGGGGTATCGCTACCCCATCGCGGGCTGAGGGGGTTCTCCCTGAGAAGGTGGGACCAAAGCCTACAACAAATCGAGGCCCTGCTTGCCGTGGGTGTCCAGCTAAGATTAAATCGTGTGCAGAAGTCCGCCGCCGTCCGGCGACAGTGAAATACCACAGGAGGTAACGTCGGCAGTATGCGATATTTGCCGTCATGACTTTGCTTGTACAGCCAGTAATAATTTTTTTATTTTTGTAGTTACAACTTTTGGCATGTAAATTATAGTGATTCCTTTAAATATCAAAAAAAATCCGCACGGACTAAAAAAATATTTAGAGTAAAAAATGTATTGTTTTACGCCATTGGTTTTATTTTTCGTCCCATCAAATGATCGTAAAATCAAGCTGGAAATCGCATTGGCATTGAATGAGTGGATCAGTCGCTTTATGGCTTTTGCGCTACGATAATCTCCTTCATTTAAAAACTCACCTATGCACATCGCGGCGAGGTTGTTGTTATTGGATATCCACTCGCCAATCCTTGCTGTGAATGACACATTGGAAGTGTGTATTCGGTAATTGGTAAGCTCTTTGTCTATATAGGCGGCGATACCGCGCTTCATGACAATAGGCATCCATGCTTTGGCGTCGGCGATCAAAGAGAAGTTTTTTGATGAATCGTATCCCCCCAGCGATTGCAGGTCTAATGTCCTTATCATTACACTGCCAGGAAAAATAGATCGTTTACGTCTGAAAAAGTGCGTAATTATCGAGGCGGCAGATTCTAACTCCGGACCGTGCCTACCGTAGCCGATTATGGCTCCCACGGTATCCACTATCCGTGATTTGCAATAAACCATCCCAATCTTACTTCGATCAACACCCGCTTTTCCGTATTGAAAAACCTCGACCATTTCCTGTATCGCCGTTGGCTCTAGGAAGTCGTCATCCGAGAGTAGAATGAAAAACTCGCCACTTGCTTTCATTACGCAGGCATTTAAATTTCCTATCATGCCTAAATTGGTTTCCTGTCGAATGACGATTAAGCGATCATCATGATAGTCTTTTAGACGTTGCAATGTGTCGTCCGTTGACGCGTTATCTGACACTATTACTTCAAGGTTGGTATAAGTTTGTCCAAGGGCGCTGTTCAGCGCTTCAGTTAAAAACACGGCCCGGTTGTATGTCGGTATGGCAATAGTGACCTTGGGCTGTTCGGTAAGGCCGCGATTTTTTACCTCGGCGTTCATGCAGTTGTCCTCCTGTTGCAAGTCATTCGATGCACTACGCCCATTCTGGGCAAGCATCATGGCCATGTGCGAGCCAATGTAACCGGCGCCACCGACGACGAGGGCTTGGGGTGCTGCTTCATGATGTTACCCTGATGCTGCGGGTGGAGCCGAAGCCTTCCGGGACGCCACTGCGTAGGCGAGCAACGCATAAAAAACGCTCAACATCAGACCCATCAAGGCGCCTAACACGATAAAAACGGCTTTCCCTGGTCCCACGGGATCGATGGACGGCGATGACGAACGCACGATATGCGTGATTTGCAGCGCTTTCAATGATGCCTGTGCTAAGCCCATTTGTGCGGAATTAGCGGCGACTTTGGCATTGAGATCGTTTACTTCACGCTTCAATGTTTTCATCGTATTCAAGAGGGCAATCTGCTCTTTAGGTAAAGCCACGGAGCGCTCCATCTCCACTTTGAATAGCTGTTGCCGCTCCTGCGCCACTTGGTTGTTTTGAATCATCATGGTGAGGGCTGTAGAATCATTGTGGATATTGTGGATACCCTTTTTGACGAGTGGCCGCATCCTGTCAATTTCTTGTGCCATTCGAGCACCCTGACTTTGGAGTACTGTGTCCTTGGTTTTCAACAGGGCCAATTCACTGTTCACAGCGCGCTCTTGATCCAGCACATTGGCGATTTTGGTGGAGAGGGTTTGCGCAGTGGCTTGTAACTGACTAAGGTGGGCCTCTGCGGAGGCATTGGGCACGGCCGCGATCCTCGCGTTGTTGCTCACTACGCGCTGAAGCGAGGCGTTCTGAATCTGGCTGACACTATCGCCAAGACGCTTTGGTGCATCCGTCTTGATGCATACCAGTGAAGAATCTTTGGGGTTGGACGTCTTAAACTGTTTTGTATCAAAATGATTTTTCTTCTGACCATTGAGGACGCTGTCGACGACAGACGGAATATAGGCATTATCCAATTGCGCCATTGCGCTCTGTGGAGAGTCGATGAATATCGGTTGGCCATTGCCATCACGTCCAAGGGTACCCATACTAACACAGGCCTGATAGGTATAGTTGGTTGGGCGAATGAAGCTATATACACCCGCGAGCAAAGCGAACGCCGTGGTGATGGCGATGATCAGCGCTCTTTTTTGACGAAGTATTGCATATATTTCGTATAGGCTGATTCCGTCACCGTTTTCTGGCGGTCTTTCCTGGTCTAGGTTGTTCATGTGTAAATCATCCAGTTACGCGGGAAACCTCGGCCTTCAGGCCGGGGAGGGATAGCGCGGCGGTCACGGACCGCCCCGTTAGCAGCATGATCCAGTACACTCAGGTCAGGTAGTTCCATGCGTCTCCTCGGATATCTCTATGCGGCAACTTTACCAGCCGAAGGGGGTCTTGAATAGTCCGCTCACTACTGCGGACTCGGTCGATGTCTTTTTTATTTGCGAAAATGTAGTATCGCTTTCAGCGTGGGACGGGTCAGTCCAGACGGCAGACACGCGAACAGATAAGCCATGATGCAACGGAAACTTCCGGTCAGGCGAAACGCTTTTATCAGGCCTACCCGAGCCTCAGCATTCTCGCCAACTAGCAAACGGAATTTTGCTCCGTTGAAACTGGCCAATACCAGTTTTTTCTTGATAAGTCTGGTTTTTTCCGGGAAGGATTGATGCGTCAGAAAGTAGCTGAGCACAAACGCCAGACTTTCACCATTTTTAAAGGCTCCGAGCGACGTGGCGGAGCCCGCATGTACCCGGTATGACATCAACCTAGTCGGAATATAATAGCGCTCAAATGCCGACTTACAATGCAGAAAAGACATCCACAGGTCGTATGCGTGGCCTACGCGCTCATATATTTCGTCAAGGTCTATGGATCCCGCTCTGAATACGCGTCCGGAGGGTGTTGGTATTGCCTGATCGAAAAGAGCATCTACCCGATGCGTGAGCACCCCCTCAGCTAAACCCGTCCTACCATATCTCTTTGAATTTTGGTCGGATATGGACACATCTTCCAAGCGCACGATGTCGTCCTCGCCCAGGTACTTGCCGCTCTGCACCTCGATCATGACCAAGGCAGTGCCGCCTGCGCATACCGACCGACAAAGCCGTTGGCACCGGTGAGCAAGAGTCTCATGCCGTTATCATGTCCGCAGAAAATCCTCTAATAAAATAATGCACCCTTCTTTTTGCGCCTTATCAAAATACCGCCGGTCGGCGGTTACCAGCACAGCTTCGGGAAGAAGCAGAGCCAGCGCGTGATACAGGGTATCAAAAAGATGAGGCCCGTATCGCCGGGAAAGGTCGATGGCCAGCGTATACAGTTCCGGCCCTTCAGCCGCCCGGAAATCCAGCCGCAACAGATCTTCCATATCCTCCTCGGCAGTATCGGGTTTTTCACGCGCCAGCACTGCGGCCATTTCCGCATAAAAATGCGGCGGTTGGACGCTCTCCGCAACACCTGACAGCGTTTGCTCCAATAAGGCTATGGCCTGAGGGACGTGGTCTTCGTCAGCCCGAAAACGCAAAAACCACTTCAGTGCGACACTGGCATCAATGACCCAGTTCACGGGCGGCCACTTTCTCTCGCTTCCCGGCACTCGGCCGTACTCACTATCGGCGCCGACTCGCGACGCTCCAAAATGCGGGTAGCGGCTTGCCGTGCGCGAGCCTTACGCTGCGCACGATCCACTGCCTCCCGCATTAAAGCAGCGATGATGGCACTTTTGTTTTCCTTGCAAAAGGTCGCATTAAAGGCCACTTTTACCTCATCGGGAACGCTGAAATTGACTGTAGCCATCTTGAAACACCGTTGTTGAAGGATTCAACAACCACTATAGGTCGTCTTCTGCCCGACCGCAACGTATTTGACGGCGAAACGCCGCCCACTCCCGATCCACGAAGGCTGTGAATTCCGAGCCCAGCAACTGCACGTTGGGCCCCGCCTTGCTCCCTTCATGTTACGAAGCAACCCGCCCGTAGCGGTCATCGAAGCGCACGATGTCGTCCTCGCCCAGGTACTCGCCACTTTGCACCTCGATCATGACCAGGTCGATCACGCCGGGGTTGAGGAGGCGGTGGGGGATGCCGGCGGGGATATAGGTGGACTCGTTGGTGTGGACCAGACGATCCTCGTCGCCGTTGACGATCTTGGCGGTGCCCGACACCACGATCCAGTGCTCGCTGCGGTGGTGGTGCATCTGCAAGGAGAGTGCCGCCCCCCGCTTGACCAGAATGCGCTTGATCTTGAAGCGGGCGCCTTCCTCCAGCACCGTGTAAGTGCCCCAAGGCCGGTGGACGGTGCGGTGCAGCTTGTAAGCCTGGTGGCCGCGCCGCTTGAGTTCGGCCACGATCTGCTTCACGTCCTGATCGCGGTCCTTGCGGGCGATGAGGAGCGCATCGGGAGTATCCACCACGATCAGTTCCTCCACGCCCAGCAGGGCGGTCAGACGGTCCGTGCTATGGACGATACAGTTCTGCGCATCTTCCAGTACGCTCTCCCCCAGCACCTGGTTGCCGCTACCATCCTCGGCGAGCAAAGCGCCGAAAGAGGTCCACGAGCCGATGTCGCTCCAGCCGAAATCGCCCGGCACCAGCGCCACCCGGTCGGCGTGTTCCATGACGGCATAATCCACGGAGATGTCCGTCACCTGCGCGAAGGCCGGTGCTAGTTCCCGGAAATCTGTCTCGCAGCGCCCTTCGGCCCAGGCGGCGCGGATGTCCTGATCGAGTTGCGGCTGAACGCTCGCCAGGGCGGACAAGAACGCCTCCGCGCGCAAACAAAACATACCACTGTTCCAGGTGTAACCGCCCTGGGCCAGAAACGCGGCGGCGGTGGCGGCATCGGGCTTTTCGACAAAGCGGCGCACGGCGAACCCCAGCGTTTCGCCATCCTTGGTCAGGGCTTCCCCACCTTCGATGTAGCCATAACCGGGTTCCGGCCAGGCGGGCGTGATGCCGAAGGTCACCAGATACCCTGCTTCGGCCAGACGCTGCGCCCGGACGACGGCGGCGGCAAAGGCGGCCTGATCCTGCACCAGATGATCGGCGGGGAGCACCAGCAGGGTGGCTTCCGGCCCGACCATCGCTTCCGCCTGCAGGGCGGCGGCGGCGATGGCCGGTGCCGTGTTGCGGCCCACCGGTTCCAGGATATAAAAAGCCTCCCGTTCTCCTACCTCGGCTACCTGTGCATAGACATCACGGGTCTGGAAGTAATACTCCCGGTTGGTGACGGTGATGAAACGGGTCACCTCCGGCAGGGCCAGCGCCCTTTGCAGGGTCTTTTGCAACAGCGTTTCGCCGTCGGGCAGTTGCAGAAAGGGTTTGGGATGACTCTGGCGCGACAAGGGCCAGAGCCGCGTGCCGGCGCCGCCGGAGAGGATGACGGGGATCAGTGGGTTCATTCGGTAGCCTCCATGGTGGGAATTTATCGCGCTAACTGATCCACATACCAACGGTAGGTAGCCGCCACGCCATCGCGCAGCGGAATCCTTGCCTGCCACCCGAGATCATGCAACCGTGTCACGTCCAGCAGCTTGCGGGGTGTGCCGTCCGGCTTACTGCGATCATACATGATGCGGCCCCGGTACCCGACGACATCGGCTATCAGGGTTGCCAGTTCGGTAATGCATACATCCTCACCAACGCCCACATTGATGATATGCTCGTCGCTGTAATGCTGCATCAGGAACGTCGCCGCGCCTGCCAGATCGTCCACATGCAGGAACTCGCGCCGGGGCGTACCGGTGCCCCAGACCGCCACTTCGGGTGCTTGCACCGTTTGGGCCTCATGGAACTTACGGATCAGCGCCGGCAACACATGTGAAGTCTGCGAGTCAAAGTTATCACCCGGCCCATAGAGATTGGTCGGCATCAGATTGATCGCATCAAAGCCGTACTGTCGCCGATACGCTTGGCACAGCTTGATTCCCGCGATCTTGGCCACGGCATACCACTCGTTGGTCGGCTCCAGCGGCCCGGTCAGCAGGTCATCCTCACGGATCGGCTGCGGTGCCATCTGTGGGTAGATACACGAAGAACCCAGAAACAATAATTTGCGCACGCCGTTACGAAATGCCGCATCGATCACGTTACTCTGGATCAGCAAATTGTCGCGGATGAAATCGGCCGGGTAAGTGGCGTTGGCAACAATTCCTCCAACTTTGGCCGCAGCGAGAAACACGAACGCGGGCCGTTCATGCTCGAACCACACATTCACTGCCGCCTGATCGGTCAAATCCAGTTCGGCGCGCGAAGTCAGCAGCAAATTATCAAAGCCGTCGGCTTGCAAACGGCGCATAATCGCCCCGCCGACCAATCCGTGATGGCCCGCCACAAAAATCCGGGCATCGCGTACCATAGCCCTCTCACTCATGATGGTCATAAACGTGATGACCCGCGTCTTTCACCAGCCGATAGCGCCGCACCTCCTCCAGATCGGCATGTACCATTTCACGAACCAGGTTGGCAAACGAAGTTTGCGGCGTCCAGCCTAGCCGGTCCCGCGCTTTGGCAGGGTCGCCCAGCAGGGTTTCCACCTCCGTCGGGCGGAAATAGCGCTGGTCCACGCGCACAATCACCGCGCCCGGCTTTACCGCACACCTATTCGACGCCTTCGCCACCACCGCCGTTTCGTTCATGCCCACGCCACGCCAATCCAGCCGCATGCCCAGCTCCGCCGCCGCACAATCCACAAACTCACGCACCGAATGCTGCTCGCCGGTAGCAATCACGAAGTCCTCCGGTGCATCCTGTTGCAGCATCAGCCATTGCATCTCCACATAATCGCGCGCATGCCCCCAATCGCGTAGCGCACTCAGATTGCCGAGATACAGGCACGATTCCAGTCCCTCGTAAATGCGGGCCAACGCACGGGTGATCTTGCGCGTCACAAAGGTCTCGCCGCGGAGGGGCGACTCGTGATTAAACAAAATACCGTTGCAGGCGTACAGCCCGTAGGCCTCACGGTAATTCACCGTAATCCAATAGGCGTACAGCTTAGCCACCGCGTAAGGTGAACGCGGATAAAAAGGCGTGGCTTCCGTCTGCGGTACTTGCTGCACCTTGCCGTACAACTCCGAAGTCGAAGCCTGATAGAACCGGGTCTTGTCCTGCAGCCCGAGGATGCGGATCGCCTCCAGCACCCGCAGCGTACCCATGGCGTCGCTGTTGGCGGCGTACTCCGGGCTCTCGAACGACACCGCCACATGACTCTGTGCGCCGAGATTGTAGATCTCATCCGGCTGTACCTGCTGGATGATGCGGATCAGGTTGGTGGAATCGGTCAGGTCGCCGTAATACAGAAAAAGTCGCTGGTTTTCAATATGTGGGTCCTGATAGAGGTGATCCAGGCGACTCGTATTGAACGAAGACGCCCGCCGCTTGATGCCATGCACCTCGTAGCCTTTGTTCAGCAGAAGCTCCGCCAGATAGGTACCGTCCTGGCCGGTGATGCCGGTAATCAAGGCGCATTTGTTCATTTTAGTCATTCTCATCCCTTTTCTGAACATGTCATACCCTGCCGATGCGCAATCAGCGCCAAGATTTGTTGCTCGAATCGGGACAAGATAGCGTCACGGTCGAGATGGGTTTCCGCGTAGTGTCTGGCATGGTTGCTGCATTGAGCGCGCAACGTCTGATCCGCCGCCAGCGTCAAAATGGCTGCTGTCAGCGCTTCTGAATCACCGGGCGGCGTAACCAGGCCCGTCGTGTGCCCCGCCACGATCTCTGCCAATGCGGTGCCTGCGTCCGCAGTGGCTACACAGGGCCGACCGGCGGCCAGAATGTTGGTGAGTTTGGACGGCATGACCAGATCCGCCGCGTCCCGTCGTTGCACCACCAAATGGATGTCACCGGCAGCGAGCATCTCCGCTAGCCGTTCCACCGGCTGCACCGGCGCAAAGCGCAGATTCCGCAGACCCATCGCCGCCGCCTGCCGTTCCAGACGGGTTCGCGCTCCGCCGGCGCCCACCATCAGGAATTGCAGGCGCGGCTCGTCGGCACACCGCCGCGCCGCCTCCAGTACCACCTCCAGCCCCTGCTTCTCCCCCATACCTCCGGCATAAAGGATCAGCACGGTCTCCGGGTCCACGCCGAACTCTTTACGAAAATCGTTCGCGCGCGGGCCCGGTCGCACTGCCTCGATGTCCGCCCAGTTCGGGAACAGCCAGGCGCGTTCCGGCGGTACACCCTTCTCGATCACGCGTTGGCGCATCGCCTCGGAAATGGTAGACACCCGCGTGGCATGGTGCAGCAGAAAGGCTTCTATACGATACAGTGCCTGCCCCAGCATGCCGCCCGGTAACATGCCCAGGCGCAGCGCGGCATCAAGTTGCAAGTCCTGGACATGCAGCACCCATGGCACGCCTCTGATCCAGCTATACAGAAGCGGCCATATTCCGATTTGCATCGGCGGCATTACGGCGATCACCACCCCCGGCTTTTGGCGCAAAAAAAAACGCGGTAGCCAGAACCTCGCCGCGCCCCAGGTAAAGCTCGTCTCCAGAAGAATGCGCGTTCGTGTTCTCAGACGGTCCGCTGCCGGTACATAATGCCGGGCGCGATGCACCTGCACGCCCGCCAGCGTCTCGCTATGGAAGCGGAATCCGTCATAACCCGCCGCCACCTGCCACTGCGGATAATGGGGTAAGCCGCAGACCACCTCTACCGCATGTCCCTGCGCGGCCAGCCATTCCGTCATTTCGCCGGTGTATTTGCCTGTGCCGGTGGGCTCAGGGGCGTAGTTGAGGCCGTAGATCAAAAACTTCATGCTGTTATTGGCCTGTCGGACGCACGCTCGAACAAAAAATCCGCCTGAATCGCTTTGCCCCATTTGTCGTAGGCCATGTTGAACACGCCGCAAAGGGAGAGCCCGCGTTCGCGCAGCCAGGCAATCACCTCATCCGCCAGAGCCTGCCCCTCATACAGCTCGACGAACGAACACTCCGCATAAACCCAGGAAAACGCGTGCAGCAACGACCCGCAGCCCTGCAGGGCCGTGAGTTCAAAACCCTGCACATCCAGCTTCAGCAACGCAGGGCCACGCAACTCGACTGAGCCAAGGCAGTCTTCCAGGCGCATGACGCGAACGGTTTGGGTACCCGCTTCAGCCGTGCCGGGAAATAGCGCATTCTGCGTGGCCGTAATGGGCAATAACGATGAGGAGTCATCGCGTGCCGAAACGTGAATGGTGGCTTCGCCCGGCTCCAATCCCACCGCCACTGAGAACAGACGCACGTTGTCGTTGTCGGCAAACAGCTTCCGAAAAATTTTTGCCGGTTGGGGCAACGGTTCGAACGCCAGCACCCGTGCAGCAGGGCAAGCATGCCGCGTGGCCAGCGTAAATTGTCCCCGGTTGGCACCAATATCCACCACCATCGCCGGTTGCAGGCGCTGCAGCATGGCCACGTGTTCCAAGCCAGGGGCCACGCCTTGCCGTAATGCACGAGCCCAATGCGCATCTCTTGCGCTCAGTGTGCGCGCTGCTTTACTTATTTTTCCAAAAAGCCCCATGCTTCACCTCGAAGTAACCCGCTTGCGCTACATGTGCAAGTTGTAAACTCCAGGCACGTTATGTACCCGTAACTTATTCCGAAATAATTAAAGAAACATCAGGCTATTCGGTTCCGTTACTATTATAGATCAGAATAGCGAGTCTTGTTTTGTCGAATCACTGACTCATATTCTCGTGAAAGCGCGTCCACAATATTAGGCCAAGTATAGCGTGTCTGAGCCGCCTCTCGCCCGGCCCGCCCGATGACGCCCCTCCGCTCCGGGTCCACCAATAGCGCGATCACCGCCTCCGCAACCTCATCGGCTTCGCAGCGCGTCACCAGACCCGCCCCCGACTGGGCTACCTCTGCATAAATATTTACCTGATCCGAGATCACCACCGGCAAAGCGCAGGCCATGGCCTCTACCACGGTCATGCCAAAGTTCTCCGTATAAGACGGCAATACGAAAACATCGGCGTCCACATAGGCCTGAATCACATCCGCCCCATCCAGATGCCCGACGAAATGCACTGCTTCCGTCAGGCCGCGATCGGCCACCCAGGCGCGCACCTGTTGCCCGAAGCGGTCATTTTCCGGGCCGACGATGGCAAGCTGCGCACCGACGATCCGCCGCCGGATCGTTTCAAAGGCCGGGACCAGCAGATCAAGCCCCTTCTTGGGGTGCAACCGACCCAGAAACAACACCAGCGGGGCGTCACCCAGCCCCAGCGCCGAGCGGAAAGCCCCCCTGGTGGGTAATTGCGCATACCGGCCCCAATTGATGCCGTTCGGCACCACGAATGACGGCGCGCGCAACCCCAGAAATGCCGCCCGCTGCCGTTCATCCTCCGCTGTATAGTGAATAGCTCCGGCCCCATGCAGGTTGGGGAGATCGAACCAGCGTTCATACAGACGCTTCAGCCATACGCTGCGTGAACTTTTCGTATAGAGATAAGGATCCAACGCCCCGTGTGGGCGTATTATATACGGTACATTCTGCTTGCGCGCCTGATAAGCGGCATAGGTCGGTGGGAAGCGATATAAGCCGTGGATATGGACAACGTCGAACTCTCTAAGACGGATTTTGATAAATTTTCTGAAGTTCCACGACACTGTAAGGGGCCTGAATTGAACAGGGAAGCAAAAGAGTTGCACTCGATCATTGCAGATGGTGCCTTGACCAGCCGCGCGTAATATCCCGGATGGATAGTCCACATTGGTGGTGCATACCGTCACTTCATGACCTGCATCGGCCTCCGCGCAAGCCAATGCGCTCGCCACCGATACGGGGCCGCCATATCGGGGCGAGAAAGACTCTAGCACGTGGAGAATCTTCATCCGCGTTTACCAGATGCAGTGGACCGTAGCACCCCTCTCATACGGAATCCGTCATAATATAGCCCGTACCAATGACCGTGATCTTCATGTGGTTTTACCCTCGATTTTCCAGTTTGGGCATGTACCACCAAATGAATCCAGTATGTTTACCGCCCAGGCTCGATGGCCCCGTAGCATTGGAGCGTGCCCATGGCGCCCCTGAACGTCATTGCATAACCAATCTCGCACAGGAACAGCAAAACCTGTCTTGGGCCGTATGAGCAGGTCGTTCGGTAGAGGCCTGCGCGGTGCCTGACCAAAGTCCTTTTTGGTCCAAGGCTTGCCCTCGTGGGCGGATCGAAGAACAATGAGTTGTTTAAAGAGTTGAGCATCGACTAGCGGAGTACGTATTTCCAGGCTGTGTGCCATCCCGGCCCAGTCTGCATCCCGCAACAGACAGTTTTTTAAATAAACGGCCAACTCCAGCGCCATGACCTGATCATGGGGCGATGCGATTCCGTGGATAACCCGGTTCAGGTTTCCCATTACATCCAATGATCCCAGCCCTTCACTTGCGATCTCGTCACCCAGAAGCGCTGGGATCTCCCAAGGCATAAACAAGGCCCGCCGCAATAGATAAGCACCGCTGATCGTACCTCCGTATTCCAGCACCCCCGCATATTTGGGTGAAGTCCTGCGCGATAGGGTAGGCGAAAGTACATGACGCACCCATTTCCCCCAACCCGATGGAAAACCGTGAAGTCGATGGACTAGGCGCGGTACATCGCGAAAGGAAGGGTAACCACCAAACACTTCGTCTCCACCCACGCCGGAAAGCGCCACTTTTAGCCCGCCCGCCACGGTCGCTTTGCTTACAAAATAGGTGTTCACGCCGTCGATAGTCGGTTGATCCATGGCTGCAAACAGTCGTGTACGTTCTTCAATAAAGTCCTGACGACCATATTGCACCACACGATGATTCACTCCGACACGCTGCGCTGTTGCACGTGCCTGTGGTACCTCATCCTGCTCTTGCCCTGTATATTCCTGAAATCCCAGTGTTACAGTCTGCAGGGATGCAGGATCGGCGCACTCAGTTGCCAACGAAAGCAATGCACTGGAGTCGATCCCCCCCGAGAGAAATAAACCCACCGGAACATCCGCGATCAAATGATGACGCATACTGTCCGCAAGTGCTGCATGTAGATCGGCTACTTGCAGATCCTGGCGCGCACCGGTACGCAAAACCTCCAGCGGATCACAATACGAACGGATAATCGCCGCTTGACCTCGCCTCCAGAACATCTGGTGTCCAGCGGGTAGGGCATGGATATCACGATAAATGGTATGCGGATCGGTGACATACCCCCAAAGACAAAATGAGACCAGACCCGCAGAGGAGAGTATATTGGTGACGCCTCCGGCCATCAGTGCTTTCACTTGAGAAGCAAAAAGCAATTGCTGCCCATCATCGACGTAATACAACGGCTTTATCCCAAAGGGATCGCGCGCCAGTAACAACTGCTGCGTTTTGCCATCCCAGAGCGCAAAAGCAAACATCCCCCGCAAGCGGTTAACAAAGTCCGCCCCGAGCAGGTCATACAGATGCAACAAGGTTTCCGTATCACTGTCGCTCACATAGCGCGCGCCTCGCGCCTCACACCATGCGCGCAGTTCCTTATGGTTGTAGATTTCACCATTAAAAACCACATGCAGCCGCTGGTCAGGTGATGCCATTGGCTGTGCGCCCCGTTCGCTCAGGTCGACGATGGACAATCGGCGATGGGCTAAGCCTACGCCCGCAGCATCATCCACCCATAAGCCAGCATCGTCGGGGCCGCGCACGCGCATGGCTTCGCGGATTCGCAGCAGCATCTGTACATCAACCGCCTTGTGCTCATGAAGAGCGATGCCTGCTAATCCGCACATAACGTATCGAATCCCAAAATTCCGGCAACGGCGTCCATAACATCTCTCACCCTGATTGATTTAATACATGCTTTATCGTATTTTTCACAGACTTCCAGGTTACATCCCTGGCACGGCATTGGTTGATACAACACGCGGTGTTGCTTACCAAAGGGAAACCATATGCCCGGTAGATTTCTAGAGCTGAAGATGGCGACGCAGGGTGTACCCACAGCGGCAGCAAGGTGCATGGGTCCGCTATCGTGTCCGATGAAAAAACGAGATTTCTGGAGCACTGTTGCAGATTCTCTAACGCTTAATTGGCCGCACAGATTAATTGACGGACCACGCCAATAAGTCATTAGTTCCGCACTGCGGATGCGCTCATCGTTCGCACCCAACGTGAGAAGAGTCCAATTCGGTAGACGCCTACTAAGAAACGCTAACAATGCCTTCCAATTTTCGTCACCCCAGTCATTCACGTTGAACTTGGTCCCAATACTTACGGCCAATGCATGCGTACCTATATTCTGTGAAGAAAAGACCATTAAAGATTTTTCGTGCTCAGAATTAGATAATTCGAGCTGAAAAGTATCTTCATTCACTCGGAAATTACCCAGTGTGTGCAAGCACCGCAACAATCGTGCGCCTTCATACTCGTAATGTTGTCCATCGACTCGAAGCGGGCGCTGGAATCTTTGGGTGTATGGAACACCGATCAACCGTTGAATGCCACAAGTTCGAAAAAATGCAGCGTCACGCAGTGCTTTTATAAGACCTCGCGGTTCAGCTAAATAGACTAAAGCGATAGGCCGTAGTTTGCGAATGCTTTGGCGTAGATGCAATATGCCGCGCAGGTTACGCAAGCCAACGGGATACTCAAGGTAATTATGCACCAACCCAGTACCATCAAGTATCTGCGCCATGGGGGCTGCCTTTGCGTTCACGCTAAAGTTAGTTAGCATCCAACGTTGAGCATGCGGGAAGGCGCGCTCAATCAAGCGCAAGGCCGGCAGGGCGACGATAGTATCGCCAAGTGATCCGAGACGATAGATTAGGATATTAGGCGCCTCAACGTTCATAAATCTCTCTTACATGCCAATGAAATGTGTCATGCTGGACCTGCGCATCAAATATCCCTGCCAATTCGGGGCGAATTTATATCAGGCATCGCTGCCCACATGCCTATCAAACGTACATCCACGCGGTCGCGCACCGATTAACCAGTATTGGTACGGTGGACTCACCTTTCCATAGAGTGTCCCCCGGGCATGTCAGGAATTCCACCCCAGCGAACATGTGACAGCCGCCTGAGTAACCAGAACAATGCGAAAAATAACGGTGCACTACGTAAAACAAATCCTGCGTACTGGTTGAGAGTACCTTGTCCAGCATACACAATAAGGAATTGCATATAGAAAAATATAGCATAGACGTTGCGATGTAAATTCCAGCCCAATTTTTTCAAGGTGGCTAGAAACACAAAAAAGGTAAAAAATGGAATCAACAGCACACCCATGACACCGTAGCCAGCATAGGCCTGCCCGGCGAGAGGCACGGTGGGAAATTTCCCACCCGCCGGATTGATCAAGCCCAAGTCGGCTACGATGTGATAAGCCTCGGTGTACTTCGGCTTGTCCGAGTAGACGATTTTCGGCAGCAACCGGGTCAAGGCGGGCCAAATGACCGAGCCACCTATCGGCCCTTGTCTATTGACCTCCGCGATCACCGGGTCGATTTGTTGTACTGAGGCATAGCGGCCAAGTACCTGCTGCCCACGTCCGTTGCCGCCGAAATAGTTGTAATAACTGCCACCGCGAAATTCGATTTCGCCAAGTTCGTCGTAATGATCAAGCTGACCACCTTGAATCACGGCAGCCGCTCCTTCGGCTATCAGAGTAATGCGCTGCCGTACGTCCATTTGTTGCTGTCCCATATAGCGCCAAGCCTGGATCATGGGTACGAATACCATGAGGAATATCCCCGCGCCAATTGCAAACGCGACGATTTGCCGCACAGGTAGTCCGCGCCTGTAGAACAGCATGGTGGCAAAGTAGCTGATCACCGGATAAGCCGCTTGCGCCTTGGTGTTGCTCAATACCCCCAGAAATACGCCGACCGCAATGATCAGGCCCAGCGGCACGTCGAACGCACGGCGGTCGCCGCTGCAATTCAGCAGCAGTGCCGTGCGTGCGATCACGGCCATCAACAGCAAGTCGCGAAATATTGCGAAGCCACCGAAACCGCTACCACCCGGCTGCTGAAAGTGCTGATTGACAAACCAGAACACCACGCCCAGCACGAAGCCACCCCAGGATAGCCAGCGCAACTCGTGCGGCGCCTCCGCTGGCCGGAGTAAAGGCACACCGAGATCAAGCTTGCGCACGATTAGTAATGCTACAAATAACGCCGTACTGCTAACAGCGAGCACCAAAAAAGAATCTACCGGGGCGTAAAGGTGACTACCCAGCGTCTGACCCATCAGGGTTTTCGCATCTGTTGCCACCAACACATTGCCCAACATGTAAAACAGTGCCAGCCATGCGCCAGCGTTATAGGCACCGAGGCTCATAAATGCCAGCAGCCCGGTCGCCACACTAATCAAAGCCAACAGGACGAGCACGATAGATGACCCCATCGCCAGTTGCAGTGCTAAAGCCACGAGTGCAGACACGCCAAGATACAGCCCCATCTTGCGCGCGTTCAATTGCATTATCCAGCGGCTGGATATAGCGCGATTCACCGCTCCTCCTGAAAAACTTGTTGCGTTTTATTAAGTAGTTGCGCCATCACCATTTCATTGAGCATGCGGTACACCCCTCGCCTGCGCCTCCACGAAATTCGGCTGGCGCACCAGTGCGAGCAAGGTATAGTAAGAGACGGTCCTGAGATAGTTGCGAAACCGAATGCCAGCGCCCCATCCATTTCGAGTTGCCAAGCCAAAGCCAGGGATCGATGATGCGTACTTCATGGCCGAGCTGTTCCAGCGCACGATGCAGCGATGTCCCCCCCCCGTTCCTGGCCGATGTAGGCAATACGCATCACATCTCCCGTCGAGCCACGGCGAGCAGGTTTTGCGAGAACACCGCACTGTGATCGAAAGCGCCGGTTTCGACCGCAATGTAGAACAGCAGCCCAGCGCGGATCACGGTCCACCACCCAGCGCGGACCAGGCTTTTCAAGCCATGCAGCACCGGGCGATCCTCGAAGCAACGCACTCCCGAAAATCCGCTGCTCAAAAGCACCTGCGCCAAGGACTGTCGCGTGAAGGCCAGTTCGTGCGTGTAATCCCCATAACGCATACGGCTACCAAATGGCCCTTCCGCATTAGGTACATGGATGATCCAGCGCCCGTCCGGCTTGAGCACGCGGTGCACCGCGTCGATCAGCCCGACGAGTTCGACTTTGGTAAAATGCTCAATCAGATCAAAGGCCACCACCACATCCTGCGAGGCGGCGGAGGTTTCCCGCAGCACATCCATCACATTGCCCTCGCTGACGCCCTGGATACCCAGGCGCCGGGCAGCGCCTACCTGTTCCGGGGATCCATCCACGCCGCGAGCATTGCGGTAGCCAGCTTGTTGGAGGGCATAAAGCAAAGTGCCGTGACCGCAGCCGAGTTCAAGAATGGCGGCATGAGTGTTCTCTGGGAAATGCCGCCGGATCATCTGTCTGAAGTACGGCAGCCGCGGCGCCAACCCATCAAGGTTGGTGGGCGCAAGCGGGCGGTCGCGGGCGCTGACATATCCAGCATAGATGCGTTCGCGGTAGATCGCGCGTGGGTCGTCAGAGGGCATGTGTACTCCGTGTCATGAGTCGTTTCAGATAAGGGCGGATATCCAGCATGGCCCCCAACATAGCCGCTACAGGCAATCGCACCAGCGCGCTTGCCTGACGCAGCAGATAGACCGTCATGAGGGCATCCATCAGCAATAGCGCAAGTCCCGCATCGGACAGGATGCCGGTCGTGCGCAACAACAGCATGGCCACCATGACGGCCAGCAGTGACGAGATGACGTACCAGACTGCGGGGCGCAGATGACGATTGGCGGCTTTGAGCAGATTCAGGCCGTTGTACCAAAACACACTCGCTACGGCGGACAACAACAGCCAATCGAACAACTGCGTATCTATCCGTACCTTGCCATGCGTCCACAGCAGCACAATCCATCCACCCATAAAATGCAATGCCATGGCCACAATCAGCGCCAGCCAGAAACCGGCGCGCAGGCTGTGCGCATATAGCCCGCGCAGCAGGGACATATCCTGCGCGCCCCACGCACGCGCTAATTCCGGCTCAACCGCATGGCTGACAGACAAAACCATCTGTAGAGCGAGACGCGTGAGTGTACGCAGCACGGAGAATGTCACCACTGCCGCGGGTCCCAGTGCAGTTCCCACTACCAGCACCATACCCTGGATATTGAGTGCCTGCGCCAGCGGCATGGCGACGTTTGCCAGCGCAGGTTGTGCCAAGGCCCGCAATTCTGTCAGGCGGGCGTGCGCAAAACCGGGCTTGAGGGAACGATGTCGATGAAATAGCAACACGGCGACGGATGGTGTCACCAACACGCGAACCGCGAAGAACCAGGCTGCGGCTACCAGCAGGCCGTGGCCAAAAGCGGCTGCCAGCCATACGCCAGATTGTTGCACCAGCAATGCCGTGTAGTAGATGCCGACATGTAATGGGTATTCCCCATTCGCGCGAAATCCGGCATGGTTGACGCCATCCGCCAGTTTGATGAGCACTTCCGCAGCCAGTAGCCACAGAACCCAGCGAACGTCCGATATTGGGAGCTCGGTAAAATGCAGCCAGTCCTGGATTGGTAGCGTTGCGATGAGCAGTGCGGAAATGGCTAGCCCTGCCAGGGCCACGCTATAAACCAGTGCTGACAGACTTTGAAACACCACCAATGTACCTGCGGTGTCGCCGCGGGCCATGCGCGCCGTCATGTCATTGGCCGCGGATAGTGAGAACCCGAGATCGGTCATAGACAGATAAGCAGGAACAGCGAACAGAATCATCCATTCGCCATAGAGCGTCACTCCCCAGTAATGCAGCAGGATTGGCACACTAGCTAGTTGAATGATAACGATCACCACTTGACCGTAGGCATTAGCGCCCAAACCGTGCAGGATGCGTTTGATAATCGCTGAATCCATCAGCTAAAACCGCTTGAACAGCATGGTGCCGTTGCGGTGAAAGCCGCTGTCATGCAGCCAATTCCTCTAGAACGGTATTAATCCCTTGTCCGCTCTTCACCAACAAGGCCAATCCTGGTGCTATATAGCGCTCCAATTGTGCGGTACGATGTAGGTCTGTTCCCCAAAGTGTTGGAAGTTCATGATCCAAAAGCCAACGTGCGAAGGCTTGTGGATGCGGACCGTACTGTCCAACCAGGCTCCCAATATCGCACTGCAACCAGGCGCCAGACTGCTCTATTTTTGGCAGCCATTCCGATCTCCCGAACTGAATGTAGCGATATCGCTCCACATGTGCCAGTACGGGTTGATACCCGGCGTTGCTCAGCGTTACGAGCACATCCATGCCACGCGGAGCTAGCATAAGGGCAGGGAATTCCACCAATACAAGTTTTCTTTTCCCTACGGCCAGATACAACAAATTGTCGCGGGCAATGGCATCAAAAATGGTTTCATCTACAAAGTATTCGGCGGCCAAATGTAGGCTGAATCCGCTGCCGACACTCTGCTGCAGGGTATGGAAGGCTTCGCGAAGCTGTTCGGGGGTATTGTCATAGACACCTGGATAGATATGCGGGGTAAGCACGGCCCCCCGGTAACCGAGGGCGCGCATGCTCTCGATGGCGGCTTGCGTTTCCTCCAGGCTGCGCAGTCCGTCATCCACTGCCGGAAGCAAGTGGCAATGAAAATCCCAGGTCGCTGCTGCGGGTTCCCGTAGCGAAGCTGCCGGGGATGCGGTTGGCCAGAAGCGGCGCAGCGCCCGCATCACCGTTTCTTACCCAGACGCTTCAGTAGCGAACGCCATCCACTAACAGTGGGCTGTAATGATTCGCTGTTGACATCAACGCCATAGCCATAGCCATAGCCATAGCTCCCTTGGACACGGATGCCATTGATGATCAGGCCCAGAGGTCGGTCCAGGCTGAGAATTCCTTGCAAATGCTCCTGGTATGCACGGCGCGGAGTGTGTTCGACCTTGGCAATCGTTAGCAGACGATCGGCAAGCGGGCCGATTATCAATAGGTCACCGACCATGGGGAACGGCGGCGTGTCCATCAGGACATAGTCGTAATGGGGACGCAGATCGGCCAGTAATTGGCCCATCTTACCAGAACCCAGGTGTTCACTGGGATTGGGAGGGATATTGCCGGCGGTGATCAGGTCGATACCTATGCCTTGCAGGTGATGCAGCACCTCCTGCCAAGTGGAGCGACCGGCGAGGACGCCCGCTAAGCCGGGTTCCTGGGTCACATTGAAGGCCAGATGGGCATGGGGATTGCGTAGGTCGGCATCCATCAGGAGGACCTTTTTGCCATCCTGGGCCAGGGCCACGGCGAGTTGAAAGGCTAGTGTGCTTTTGCCATCACTGGGGATGGCCGAGGTTAATGCGACAACCTGCCCGCCACCGTCCCCGGCGGCCAGATAAAAGTTGCCGCGGAGCAGGCGCAGTGCTTCGCCATAACCGGAGCGCGGCTCCGGCATCTGGAACATCGATGCTTTGCTACGGAAAACCTGGTGTGCCAAGGGGAGCAGCCCATATACGGGGAGGAAGGGGTAGCGGCGGCGTAACTCTTCATCGCTGCGAAAGCCGGGGTGCAGGAGGTAGCGACCGACGACGATGCCCATGCCCAGAAACACGCCCAGCAAGCCAAACAATACGACATCCTTTTTGGCGTTGGGCGCAACTGGACGGTCACGCACCAGGGCGGTGTCCAATATCCGGTTTTTAGTGAGAGTGCTGGCCTTGTTGATGGCCGCCTCTTCCTGCTTTTGCAGGAGGAACATATAGAGCTTACCCAGCACTTCGCTGGAGCGTGTCAAAGAGATGACTTCCAATTCGGAGTGAGGAAAAGTGGCCATCTTGGTCTGATGCTGTGCAATGATGCTGTTGATGGACTGTAGTTGTTGCGTCGCCATCTGCTCCTGGTTTTGGACGAGTTCGCTGATGGCGGAGCGGATGGTGGTAAGTTTGGCCTGGGCCTGTATCATCTGCGGAGCGGCGCTGGTATACAGCTTTTGCAAAGAACTGACTTCACTCTGAGCCGCGACCAAGTGGCCGCTGAGTTTGTCTAAGACAGGGTCCTGGATGCTGCTAAGCAAGTAAGGGTTCAAAGCCCCGCTGGGCTGGGTCAGAGCCTTGCGGATTTGCGTCAGGCTATAGAGGGTGATCTTGGCTTGGGAACGCTGAGTTTCGTAGTTAGCCAATTGGCCGATCATGGCTTTGGCGCCAGCGGAAACGGCAATCACGCCGCTCTTGCTCTGGTAGCTGGCAAGACGGGCATCGGCAGTGGTAAGGGCCGTGCGAATTTTTTCCAATTGCCGACTCAGGTAATTATAGCTGGCCCCTGCTTGGTCGGTGCTCCAGGACTGGGTTTCGCTCAGATACGTGTGCATAAGTTCACTTACGAAGCGCTCGGCAGCGAAGGGATCACTACTTTTGTAGTGTATATCCACCAGATAGCTAGTCTTTTTACCACCCCCGCCTATACGCCCATCCTGAGTAACCGAAATTGCTCCGGTTTTGATCATGGTGTCATAAGCCTCCATAGCGTTCTCTATACGGATACGGTATTCCGCATGGACTGGGGGTACATAGTGGGCGTGTACGGCACGCAAGATCAGACGTAATCCTGGACCAACGGCCGGCTGGTCGAGTTGGCCAGTAAGTAATGCCAGCCCATGATGAAGAATCTGATATTGCCCACCGTGGCCAAAGCGTATGGTAAGCTTTTTTTTCTTTAAGTTAGGATCGGTTATATTCCCATAGAGCGCACGCAACGCATCCGGGGCTGGGTCGTACAGAGAAAGGGTCTCACCGCCGAGTTTCCAACCAGCAAAAGTCAAGGCGGGGCGCTGTCCGGCTCTCCAAACCTCGGAATTGATCCCTGCGGATAGGATGGCCCGCTTTACCATATCCCTGCTGCTGATGATTTCGACTTGGGTTTCCATATTGGAACCGTGCGCGAGGCCAGTAAGCAGAGAAATACTGCTGGCGGCTTCAGAGGAAAGGGACTGGTTTTTTTCTACGCTGGCCAGATAGAGTGATCCACCAGCCATGAATTCTGGCCGACTCATAAGAACCACAATCACCGTTAGAATAGCTAATCCACCCCCCATAATGACCGGCCATTTCCAGCCGATTTTAATGGCGTGTAATACCGGCTCGAGCTCGATTTCGTCGCGCTCAGCATCGCGACCCGCATTCAAGGGCCTCTGGGAAACATCCATGGTGACGTGTTGTGTTTTCTCTGGCGCGTGTTTATCCGGCACGTAACCCTTCCTATTTAGTTAAATATTTGATAGAAACAAACGGATTCAGGACCGCACTGATGGCTTGCAGCGAGGGCAGTAAAAGTTGCAGCGCCTGGTTCCAACTGCTGATGTCCGTTTGCGGCACAAAAACGATATCCCCAGACTTGAGGTAGAATGGTGCCGCTTTGCCTTCCAGGATGCGCCGGGCATTCACTACATAGAATTGTCCGGTAGCACCTTCTGAGCGGATGATGCGGATTTCGCTCAGACGCGCGATAGTGAGGTTATTCACGTTCATTCCCGCATCAGACAACGCCTGCAACAAACTCAGGCGGCCATTGACAAAGGGGACCGCCCCCGGCGTTACCACGGCGCCAAACACATAAGCGCGCATGGTGGACACGCTGGGGACCACCACCGTGTCTCCGGTTTGCAATGGGATATTTTGTTGCAAATCACCCGCCACGATCAGTCGATGAAAATTCACTGGCAGTTTTCGGCCATCTTGTACTACATAGGCGCTACGCAGATTGGCCTGGGCCAGATTGACGGAGCCGCCCAGCGCCATGGCCTCCAGCACATTCAGGGGGCGGTCGGAATATACGAGCCCTGGCTTGGTGAACTGGCCAAGCAGGTAGTAGCGAATGCTGTGGGTGACTTGGAGCTGGACGGACACCTTGGGATCAATGATATACCGCGCATAGAGTGTGGTCAGATGGGCCTGTAACTGCTTTGTGGTCATGCCCGCCACATGGACCACGCCAAGCAGCGGAAGCTGAATGTTCCCGTCATTGCTGACGAGGGTCCCAATCAGCCCCGTAGAAGCCATCCCCGGCTGGGGCACGGAGAGATCCGGATGCAGGTAGACAGAGATGGATACCACGTCCCCAGCCCCCAGATGATAGGTGATACTCCGGTGCAGAAGGCGATCCACGGTCGCCGGGGAGAGATGATCTTCATGCTGGGAAAGTACTGCGGAGGGCAATGCCTGCTTTTGCTGTGGATAGGTCGGTGCCGGCGACCCGGTCATGATCGCACAGCCGGTAAGGACGCTGCTCATCAGCCCCAGCCATAAGCAACTGCGCCAGAAATGCTTGTCTCGGAGGGTTCTCGATAAGGACGTTTTGTTTTGGGTATTAAAATTTGCCATAGAAGCCAACGCCATCTCCAAATATCATGAAACCATAGTCACTTTTGGCAAAATAGCGGTTAGTGAGATCAGCGGTGAGCCAACCGATAAAGCCACCCGCGACGACATCCGATGCCCAATGACCGTCCTGCGCGAGAATACGGGTGATCCCTACCGCAAAGGGGATCGTATACAGCCAGGGCTGGTGATAAATCTGCGCATAGGGGGTGATCACCGCGAAGGCAATGGCGGTATGGCCAGAAGGAAAGGAAGCGGTTGGACCGCCGTTATTGTTAAAAAGGAAGCTGGTGGTTATCACCCGATACCGCGAACTGAAGGGATAATATTGCGTGGAACTGCTGTTGGGTCCGCTGGGTCTTGCCCGCCCGACGGCATATTTCAGCAAAAAAACTTCCGCTGTTGTGATTGCCGCTGCGGTGAGCGCGACGCTGGAAGCATGTGCCAGTTTGGCGCTGGCCCAAGGGCTCTGAAACCAGGTCGTTCCGGCAAATATCAGGGAGCTGTCCGTGAGTGCGTCGGCGATATTCAACGGCACATGGCTACGGAAGCTATAGCTCAAGTGGGTCTCGACGTAATGGTTGATGCCATGATCAAGAAACATCGTGGCACCTGTTGCAGCCACTCCGATTCCGGCCACCCCCCAGAGGGTGTCGTACCAGGGTGTGCTGCCGGGGGGGAGGGGCGGAACCAGACCCTGAACCGGCGGCTGTTGCAGATTGGAAGGTTCGGTCCACCATGCGGGCATGGTAGGCTGGACATTTTCTGGTGCTATGGGATGGGTGTGAATGATGGCCGACTGTGGGCCAAGTGGGCGCTCCGAGGTCATTGCCGAATCGTTGGTCGGGCCACTCCCGGTTGCCGCCGTGTTTTCCAGATAACCAGGTGCCAACCCGGCGGCAATCAGTTTTTGGGATGGCGCTTGCCCATAGGGATAGGTAGCCAGCCATGAACATCCTTCAGCGGATGCCAGTGGCGTCCCGATAATCGCAGCAATAACACCGCCCACGGCCCAGACAAGTCGCGCCATATCTTCTCCCCGAGCAATTCGTTTACTGCTATCCTTGGAAGAATCCTAACATGACGAATTGGTGAGCGGCAATGGAATATAACGGCATGCGTCCTTTTCCAATTTCAGCGCTATAATTAGCGAGCGACAGGATAAGGATGCATGGACGGTTCCTGGTCGATAATGATATAAGACATTAATTATTTAGATGGTGAGGTATGGCGGTGAGCATCATAAAATCCGAGGTAACAATCTGTGCGCGTGTGCGCTGGTTGCAATGGGTGCCTTATATACTCGTCTTAGGCGACATGGCGGCACTTTGGGCGGCTTTTTATCTGGGTCGCCTTTCTCACGCTTTTTATTACCATGTAGATCCCGGTTGGGTGCTGCTCCACTGGTGGGGTAGCCATGCGCAAATCAACCAGCTGCTTTTTCTCGTGCTATCGACGTTGGGCATTATGGCCTTTGCCGTTAAGGGGCATTATTCCCGGCGCAAGGCCTTTTGGGACGAGACGGGTGAAATGCTGGGGGTGTTCATTCTCTTGTTGGCGTTGAACGCGGCCATTGCCTTTTCCGGCAAATGGCAACTATCGCGGTTATGGCTCTTTTCCACCTGGGTGCTGGTTTTGGGACTTTTGCCCATGACGCGTTGGCTGTTGCGCGTGACCTTGCTGCGCCTGGGGGCCTGGGTGCGGCCGGTGGTAGTCATCGGTTGTGGGCAAAACGCCGCCGAGGCCATCCGCGCCCTGAACAGCGAGCCCATGCTGGGTTATTCTGTACAACGGGTGTTGGTGCCGGGGGGGTGTAGTCCGGCCGCCGGGAGCTTTCCCACCCATGCGCCTATAGAGGCCCTGGGAGAGGATCCTTTGGCTACCCTGGCCCGTTTGGGCAAACCCCATGTGGTGCTGGCGCTGGATATGGATCAGTGGGAGGCCCAGGAACGACTGGTGCGCTCCCTGGGCATTGGTTATCCCAACCTCACCATCGCGCCGCCCTTGCGCGGCCTGCCGCTTTTTGGCATGGAGGTCATGCACTTCTTTAGCCATGAGGTGTTGATGCTGAGGGTGCGGGACAACTTGGCCCGGCTTGGCCCGCGCGTCACCAAGCGCCTTTTTGATTTGGTGGCGGCGTTATTGCTCGTGGTGATCTTGTCGCCGCTGCTTTTTTATATCGCCTGGCGCATCCGCATGGGGGATGGTGGGCATGCACTTTATGCTCAGGAGCGTATCGGCCGTAACGGCAAGCCATTTGGCTGCCTCAAGTTCAGAAGCATGGTGACTGATGCTGATGCACGGTTGGTTGAGTACTTTTGCGTTCATCCTGAGTTAAAAGGAGAATATGAACGCACTTTTAAATTAAAAAATGATCCCCGCATTACTTCCATAGGAGAATTCCTGAGAAAAACGAGCCTGGACGAATTGCCACAACTGTTTAATGTTCTGCGCGGTGAGATGAGCCTTGTTGGCCCAAGACCGGTTACTGCTAAAGAACTGCAAAAATATTACGGAGACGTTGGAGAATTATATAAATTAGTGCATCCAGGCATCAGTGGCCTCTGGCAAGTCAGCGGGCGCTCCAACACCACATATACGGAAAGAGTTTATCTGGATTCCTGGTATATCAAGAACTGGACGCTCTGGTACGACATCGTCATCTTGTTGCGCACAGTCAAAGTGGTCTTGCGGCGGGACGGGGCTTATTGAAGGCGCCGCCACTTATGTGTGCCGTTTGCGAGCGGCCCCATCACCACGTCTTCCCTTTCTGCTGCTCCCAGCTCCAGGCATGCTCCACCATCGCGGCCAAATCCGCAAAGCGTGGTTCCCAATTCAGGGTATCGCGCGCCTTTTGGCTGTCGGCCACCAACACGGCGGGATCACCGGGGCGGCGGGGCTGAATGTCAGCGGGAATGCTTTGGCCGGTAACGCGCCGGGCGGTATCAATGACTTCCTGCACCGAAAAGCCCTGACCGTTGCCCAAATTAAAGGTATTGCTTTCCCCGTCGGCCAGCAAATGCTCCAAAGCCAGCAGGTGCGCGCTGCACAGGTCCCAGACATGAATATAGTCGCGGATGCAGGTGCCGTCCGGTGTGGGGTAATCGTCGCCGTAAATGGCTATCTGTGCCCGCCGACCGCTGGCCGCCTGCAACACGAGGGGGGCTAAATGGCTCTCAGGATCGTGGCGCTCACCCAGTTCGCCCTGCGGGTCGGCTCCGGCGGCGTTGAAGTAACGCAGGCTGACGAAGCGCAGGCCGTAAGCGCGTTCGTAATCCGCCAGCATCTCCTCCACCATGCGCTTGCTGCGCCCATAGGGGTTGATGGGGCGCTGGGGGTGCTGCTCGTCGATGGGGGTATATTCCGGCTCCCCGAACAATGCCGCCGTGGATGAAAATATGAAGCGGCGCACGTTATAGCGGCGCATGGTTTCCAGTAGATTCTGGGTATTGGCGACATTATTGCGATAGTAGCGGGCGGGTTCGCGCATGGACTCGCCTACCTGACTGAGCGCCGCAAAATGCATCACGGCGGCAATGGGCGTCTCCCCGAAAACCCGTTCCAGCAGCGCGGTATCCGCCAGATCGCCTTCAAGCAAACGGCCATAGCGGGCGGCTTCCCGAAAGCCCGTAGAAAGATTATCCAGGACGAGCACTTCATGCCCACTCTGGACGAGCATCTTGGCCATGTGCGAGCCGATGTAACCGGCACCGCCGACGACGAGGATAGGGTGCTTCATGCGGGGTTGTCCGATGCTCATGCGGCGTGGCGGAGGATTTTCACTTCGGCATGGCGTTGCACGGTCTGTTCCACCATTCCCATAGTGAAATTTGACCCAAGCCTATGGGGTGTGGCCTAGGGTGTCAAGTCGTTGTGCGTGCCGCATTGCTATTGTCTCTGGCTACAGGCTACAATTCCCGAAATTTTTGCGGGGGTTGAAAACATGCGTTCTGATCTTCTGAAGGTGGTTGTTGCGGTGGCCGGAGCACTGACGCTGGCGGGTTGTGCGCACAACGTGGGGAGCGGGGCACCCACTACGGCCGGTGCAGTGGCCCCCGCCAATTCTGCGGCCACGGCCGGTTATGCCGGCGAAGGCATCAACGGCCAGAACCTCAATGCCAATGGCCCCATCGGCGGCGGCAGCAGTGGCTTGACTGCCGCCGAACTGGCCGCGTTGCCGCAGCATTTGCGGGTGCATTTCGGCTTTAATAGTGGATCCATGGATGCACAAGCCCAGCAGATTGCCACTCAGAATGCACAGTTCATGGTTGCCCACCCCCACGTTCAGGTCCGCCTGGAGGGGAACACCGATGATCGCGGTACCCAGGAGTACAACCTGGCCCTCGGAGAGCAGCGCGCCGAGACGGTGAAACAGTACCTGGAATCCCAGGGCGTCAGTGCGGCGCGGGTCAGCACCGTCAGTTTTGGCAAGGATAATCCCTTGTGTACCACGAACGACTCTGCCTGCTGGGCCAAAAACCGCCGTGTGGACTTCGTTTACAGCGGTGGCTATAACGGCTGAACGCCAAGGAGCGTGTGCTGATGAAACGCTGGCATCTTTTCCCCGTCCTTTCCTTGCTCTGCCTGAGCCCTTTCGCTCAGGCAGAGTCAACCGGCGAGAAAGTGCTGCAGTTGCAACAGCAAATGGCGGTCATGCAGGGCGAGCTGAGCAGTCTGGTGGCGGTTCAGCAGGCCAACAAGGGGAGTCAGAGCGCACTGGCTGATCTGCTCGGGCGCACCCAGCGTCTGGAACAGGAAGTCCGCGATCTGCGCGGCGAACTCGACACCAAAACCCACGCCCTGCAAACTCAGCAGCAAGCTACTGCGGCCCAAGTACAAGCCATGGCTGCGCAGCTTGCTGTGGCCGCGCCGGGTACGGCGCCAACCGCCAGCACCAGCAGCACGGTCGGTAGCAGTGCCGCCATCATCAGCCCGGCCGCCGCAGTCGCTACGGCAGCGAGTAATACGTCCGCGCCCTCGGTCCAGGGTTTGGGGCAGGCCGATTATCAGCGGGCTTTCGATCTGCTGCGGCAAGGCAAGTACGGGTCTGCCGTCACCGGATTGCAGGGCTTCATTCAGAAATATCCGCAGAGCAGCCTGGTGCCTGACGCGTACTACTGGCTTGGACAGGCACAGTATGTGTTAGGCCAGAATAACGCCGCCCTGAAGAGTCTCCACGCCGTGCAGGCGCGCTTCTCCCAAAGCAGCAAGGCGCCGGAAGCCATGTTGCGCATGTCCGAAATCTATCAAGCCATCGGCCAGCCCGGCAAAGCCCGTGCTGTACTCGACAAGATCATCAAGCAATATCCGAGCACGCCATCGGCCCAGAAGGCGGATGTGCAATTACAGGCGTTGCCCGCCGGAAAGTGATGGAGGGGCGACTCCGCATCACGGAAATTTTTCACAGTCTGCAAGGGGAAACCCGCAGCGTCGGGCGTCCCGCGACGTTTGTGCGTCTCACGGGCTGCCCCTTGCGTTGCCATTACTGCGATACGGCCTATGCGTTTCATGGTGGCGAATGGCGGCAGATCCCCGAAATTCTGGAACAGGTGCATGCGGGGGGAAACCGGCTGGTGGTGGTGACGGGGGGCGAACCGCTGGCGCAAGCCGATGTGTTGCCGCTGATGACACAGCTTTGCGATGCGGGCTATGAAGTTTTTCTGGAAACCAGCGGTGCCCTTTCGCTGGCGGAAGTGGATGCCCGGGTGGTGAAGGTGCTCGATCTCAAAAGTCCTGATTCCGGAGAGTGCGAGCGCAACCTATGGGAAAACCTGCCCTTACTCAACCCGCAGGACCAGATTAAATTCGTGCTGTGCAGTCGTGCCGATTACGACTGGGCCAAAGACGTGCTGGTGCGGGAAGCATTGGCGGAACGCTGTGAAATACTCTTTTCTCCCAGCCATGGTGCGCTCGCCCTGCGCGAGCTCGCCGAATGGATACTCGCCGACCATCTGCCGGTACGCTTGCAGATTCAGTTGCATAAACTGATCTGGGGCGACCTGCCCGGACATTGATCATGCCGACGCCTGCCACACCTGCCATCGTGCTGCTCTCCGGCGGACTGGATTCCGCCACCGTGCTGGCGCTCATGCGCCGGGATGGCTTTGCGGTCCACGCCCTCTCTTTTGACTACGGGCAGCGGCATAAAGAAGAACTGCATTATGCGGCACTGCTGGCGCAGTCCATGGGTGTCGCCAGCCATCGGGTGGTGCCTATCGATCTGGCGGCTTTTGGCGGCTCGGCACTGACCGACCCGCAACTCAGCGTTCCCGAGACCGGCTTGGCGCCGGGTATCCCCATCACCTATGTGCCCGCGCGCAACACCGTCTTTTTGTCGCTGGCGCTGGCGCTGGCGGAAGTGCTGAACGCCAGGGATATTTTTCTGGGGGTGAACAGTCAGGACTACAGCGGTTATCCCGACTGCCGGCCAGAATTTGTACAGGCTTTTGAGGCGTTGGCGCAGGTGGCTACCCGCCTCGGCGATGCGGCCCGCGGGCCGCGTATCCATGCGCCGCTGCAGTTTCTCAACAAGAGCGAGATCATTCATCTCGGCAGCCGCTTGGGGGTGGATTACGGAATGACCCGCTCCTGCTACCAGCTCGATGCCGAGGGTCGGTCCTGTGGCCGCTGTGACAGTTGCCGCCTGCGCCGGGAAGGATTCCAAAAGGCGGGGATCGCTGATCCCACGCCTTATCAGGGTTCCTGAGCAAAACACCCGCCGCGCCGCCAGTACCGCATTTACCAAGTTTTTGCCACGGCACACTGCAGACCTCTCGACCTTGTGCATATAGGCGCCACTGAACATGTCCGATCATGTCCGGATCGGCACCTGGTCTTGAAGCTTTTATCGGTAGCAAAAGCACAAACTTTCTTTCATGACAGTAGGTTGGAAACATTTCTAAGACACAGGACTAGGAGTGATCAATGTCCGGATCATGTCCGGTCAGTTCGACGGTAAACGGTGCTCGCTCCTTTACCAATACGCAAGAGCAAGCCCGCTTCCTCCAGCTCGACCAAGTCACGGCGCGCCTGCCGATCAGAGACATCCACTGCATACCGCTGGTGGTACTCGCCAGGACGAATTTGATCCCCGCGCTCTAATTGTGCCAGCAAGGCTTGTTGTCGGGGGTTGGGTGACAAGAGCTCTTTCTCGTGCCCAGTACGCCCAAAAATCGTTAGCGTTACGCCGGTTGGCCGATCAACCCACTTGGGCGTTGGCAGGCTGTGATCTTGGCAGGCGTTGATGATCAGCTGGCCGCCACGCCCGATTCGCTCCATCAAGCCACGCAAGTAGAACACGTGGGCAATGTCCGGGTTGGTCGGCAATGAGGGATGATTTTTCTTCAGGTCTGCAGGTTGCAGCCCCTCCGGGAAGTGTCCGGAGTTCCATATCTCGATCCGATGGGGATAAATACCCACCGTGATGCCACCCGAAAACCCTGAATAGTCTCGGTGTGCAAACGCATTAACCAAGCCTTCACGCAATGCCTCAAAGGGATAGTCCGGTCGATCGGTGCGACGCACGTCGCCGGACTGGAAGCGGGTTTCCCAGCGAACGTGCTGCAACAGAATTGCAAAGGTTTGCTGAAACACCTTGACCAACGGCCCTTGCAACAGCCGATCATCCAGATAGGTATCGCCACTTTTGTCTGAAGCAAAGCGTGTTACCCGAACCCGAGTCTGGGGGTGACGGAGCGCGGGGTTTTTCGCAAACAGCACATCCGCCGCCTGGGTAAACCCTTTTGCTGAATAAACGGCCAGCGCCTGCAAAATCGCAATATCGTCAGCATCATTAGCAAACGCGAAACGGCCAGACTCCTTGGCCTGTTGCACCGTACGGCGAACCTCGTCCCGATCCAGATCACTTTCTTCCATTGCCATCGATGGCCGACGCTCCCAACGCTCTGCCGCTACGGATTTCGACTGAACCATGTCGCGCAGTTTTTCTGCATCTGCCATTCGGGTACTACCGCCTTCACGCACGTAGACGCTGCCGGCGAACACGTAGGGGCGATCTTTGCCCTCTGGTACGTCGATGGAAATAATGTCCATTCCATCTTCGTTGTCGATATTGACCGTGAACAAGGCTTTGGGAGTGATACTCTCTAGCAGATAGGCATGAATTTTTTGGACGTGGTCTTTTGCGTCCTCTACGCCAACGAGATTGCCCTTATCGTCAACGCCACAAAACACCGTGCCGCCCAGCGTGTTCAAAAACGCGCAAACCGTTCTGGCAATGGTTTCCAAGTTATGGATATCGGTCTTGAACTCGGTATCATTGCCTTCCCCCTGACGGATTTGTTTTCTGATGAAATCCGAAATCATGGCTTTTTCTCCTGCGCAGCGCGCTGCGCCACCGCAGCCTGATTCTTGAAATGCTCTTCAAGGAAACACTCGACCTCCTGATAGCGGTAGAACTGCGCGCTGGCATACAACTGTGCGTCATCGGCTGTCCCGAATTTTTGCACCCAATTGCCTTTGCGGTCCGCGAATTGTACCTCGTGGCGGATGGCCGCCTCGTACATATCGATTACACGCAGATCATCGATGACAGGGTTGCGCTTCACTTTCAGCTCTGCGCGCTTCTTGGCATTGTCGTAACCCACATTGCTGAGCAGCGTGCGTGCAAACACCACCTGGTCGTGCGCCAGAATCCAGCGGGGCTTGTTCAACTCAATGGCGTACAAAAGTTCTTCATGGGTAATCGATCTTGACTCAGCATCCTCTTTTCCTGATCCGTAATGCGTGGTGATCAAGCTCAGAAACAGATCGCACTGTTCAACGGCGTGCAGGCAGTTCTCGAACGCGCTCTTGGTCGAAATCACCGGCACGGTGCCCTTGTGCGACATCCACACCTCATAGCCGAAACGGGTCAGGATGGCATAGATACGCTCCAGCAGTTCTTCGATGCCGTATACCGTGGAGGAAACCATGACGATGAGTTTTTTCCTTTTGGCCATATCAGGATGTCATCTCATTCAAAAATCAGCGGTTGTTCGGCGCACGTGCCTCACCCCACCAGTTGGCGCGAAAGCGCGGTGCGCTCGAACAGCAGGGTGTCCTTGCGTTCGCGCAAGCGCCGGACACTCCAGCGCTCCTGACTGCACATTTGGGTGTAAAAGTCGCGCTGGAGCGGGTCTTTCAGGTAAATGAGCTCCAGAAAGTGGCTCCATGCCAATTGTCTAGACAGTGTCGAGACAATCTGCTCGCCATATTCTGCGCGCTGGCCCTGTAGCATCTCGTTGCGGATGCGTTGGCCAATTTGCCAATACAACAGAGTGAGGGCGTTGTTGACGGCGCTGGCCAGTTGGGCGCGGCTACTCTCGATGAGCTGGCGAACATCGCTGACCAAGACTTGCGGCGCCGCTGGCGTGGTGGGGATGTTGACTGGCGTCATTCGGCCACCTCAGGCGGGAAATGATGGTTTAATGTGACCAGGCCGGTTGGCTGTCCTCTCCTGCGTTGCTGTGCAGTACGGCCATGGTCTTGCCGTCCAGGCTGACCTCGGCCAGCACTTTGTGCCCGCCGCGGTGGGTGCCGTAGACGATCATCTGACCATTGCCGGCGAAGCTCGGGTGATCGCAATTGCCCTGGGCATCCAGCACGCGCACGCCGCTGCCGTCCGGGTTCATCACGGCGAGGGCATAGACGCCATCGGTGCGGTGAATAAAGGCGATCGCATTGCCCGCAGGCGAGTAGACCGGACCGGCATTGTAGTCGCCGTCGTAGCTCAGACGATGCACACCGCCGCCACGCGCATTCATCCCGTAGATCTGCGGACCACCGGCGCGATCGGAGACGAATATGATCTGACTGCCGTCCGGCGACCAGGTGGGGGAGGTATTGATGGCGTCATCATGGGTCAATTGCTGGCGTTGTCCGGTCCGCAAATGGGCCACATAGAGTTCCGTATGGCCACCGGAGGAACGGGCGTAGGCCAGATCTTCACCATTGGGTGAGAAGGCTGGCGCGCTGACAATCTCGCCACCGGGGGCGATGGACTGGCGTTGTCCGGTAGCCAGGTCCTGCACATAGATCACGGCCCGGGCGTTGGCGTAGGTGACGTAGGCCAGGCGCCGGTTGTCCGGCGACCAGACGGGGGAGAATACCGGCATGCGACCGCGCACGATGGGGTGCGGATTCCAGCCGTCGGATTCCGCCACCAGCAGCTCGTAGTTTTCACCTGTCTGGCGGACATAGGCGATCCGGCTGGCAAAGGGGCCAGGTTTGCCGGTAAACGCCTTATAGATGACGTCTGCGACGTGATGCGCGGTCATGTGCAACTCGGCGGCGGAGCAAGTGAAACGGTGGGCGGTGAGTTCCTGCCCGGTGCTGACGTTGTAGACATAGACGTTGACCACATAGCCGCCGTTTAACGGTTCCACGGAACCCACGGCCAGGCCGGTAGCCCCCACCGTTGTCCAGGCCGCGGCCTTCACGTCGCCGGGAGCGCGGGGGTCACCGGGATAGCCCGCCGGGTCGATGACCCGGAACAAGCCGCTGTGGCGCAGGTCATTACGGACCACATCGGCAACGGATGGCTGTCCGGCTATACCCGGACCAAAAGAGGGAATGGCGATAGGCAGTGCCGAGGCCACATTCTTGGTGATTTCCACCGTGAGCGCCGCTTGGGCGGGCAGAACGAAGGCCCATGTTAAAAGCGATAGCAGCCAAATAAATATTAACTTTTTAGCCATTACTGAGCTCCTTAGCGCTGAAGACGATATTCACAACTTTAAATTCTGAGTATGACAGCCCGATGGGCGGCGGGAACGGCGCTGCCGCTTCAATCGCCGCAATCACCGCTGAATCAAATTGTGCATTTCCACTGGACTGGGTAATCGCAGGTGCACCTTCTAGCTGGCCTTGCGGTGAGAGTTCGATGCTTACGCGACAATGAAGATTGGGTGCAAAAACGGGCTGCCAATGTCTCTTTACACGTTCTGCAATTTCGCTACCGAAAATAGTGGACAATCGCTGATTTTCCGCTGCCTGCTTAGCCAGTGCCGCTGCCATGTTGGCCTCGGCCTGCCGCTTGGCTCCGGCCTCCATCTGCTGCTGCAGCGCCTTGGCCCGCGCCGCCTCCGCGGCCTTGGCCTGCTGTTCGGCGAGTTGCTGCTTCAGCGCCGCCGCGCGCTGAACGGCGGCCGCTTTTTGGGCAGCCTGCTTTTCGGCGGCGGCTTTTGCTGCTGCCGCTTTCTGCGCAGCGGCTTTTTGTGCGGCCGCCTTTTCGGCGGCGGCTTTGTCGGCCGCCCGTTGCGCGGCTTTCTCCTGCGCTGCGCGCGCCGCCAGTTCCTCAGCCCGCTTTTCGGCGGCCTGTTTTTCCGCGGCGGCCTTTTCTTGTGCCGATTTTTCCGCGGCCATCTGCGCGGCGCTGGGCGGCGGCGGAGTGGAGGGCTTGGGTTTCGGTAACGGCACCGGTTTTGGTGCGGGCTGTGGCACGGGTACTGGTTGTGGCACGGCCACCGGCTGCGGCGCCGCAGCCGGTGGCATGCCGCTGCTCAGCTGTGCCTGCATCGGGGTATCCCCGGTGCTGCTCGGCACGTTCATGTGGAAGCTCCAGAACAAGGCCACCAGTATCGCGCCGTTGAGCGCAATAGCCAGCACCAGCGGCCAGATCCGTTTGTGCTCTTTCAATGCCCCTCCGGACGGGTCAGCAGGCCGACATGGGAAATGCCCGCCTCCTGCAAACGCGCCATGACCGCCATGACCTTGCCGTAATCCACATGCGCATCGCCGCCCACCAGCACCTGTACCTGATTGTGGCTGGCAGCGGCAATATGCCGCACTGTCGTCGCGAGGTTATCCAGGGCGACGGCGCTGTGGTGTCCCTTGTATTGCACTGAGATACTGCCCTGCCGCGTCACCGAAATCAGTACCGGTGGTGTCTTATCCGATACCGGTTTGGTCACGCCCTTGGGCAAATTGACGTTGACGCCTTGGGTCAGTAATGGCGCTGAGAGCATGAAAATCACCAGCAGCACGAGGGTCACGTCGATGTAAGGGACGACGTTCATCTCCGCCATGAGGCGCCGTCGTTTCATGGTTTTGTCTCAGGCACCTGCCGGTGCAGGATGTTGGTGAATTCATCCATGAACACTTCGTACTGCGCATCCAGCTTGTCCAGTTGATGGACATAGCGGTTATAAGCCGCGGTCGCCGGGATGGCGGCGAACAGACCTGCCGCGGTGGCGATGAGGGCTTCGGCGACGGGGGGCGCCACTGTCGCGAGGGTGGCTTGTCCCGCTATGCCGATATGCATGAAGGCGGTCATGATGCCCCAGACGGTGCCGAAAAGGCCGATAAAAGGGCTTACGGAGGATACGGAGGCAAGAAAGGCGAGGTTGTTTTCCAGGCGCCCGACCTCGCGCATCTGGGCCACCCGCATGGCGCGTCGCGCTGCATCGAGGGCGTCGCTGGGGCGAATCTTGTTGCGCTGGCGCTGGAATTCTTCGTAACCGGCACAGAAGATGCTGCCGGCCCCTGTTTCCAGATCGCTGTTACCGGAAACGTGCTGATAGATCTGGCTCATCTCACCGCCGCTCCAGAAGCGCTTCTCAAAGCGCTCCAGAGCGCGGTGGGCGCTGGCAAAGACGGCCCATTTCTGGAAGATGATGGTCCAGGAGGCGACGGAGGCGATGAGCAGGATGACGAGTATGCCCTGCACGATCCAACTGGCGTTCATGACCAGATGGCCCAGGGAGAGGGACTGCGCACTATTGGCGATGCTATGCGGATCCATAAAATCTCACGGCTGAACAGAAAGCGGGACGGCCTGCAACAAATCTGCAGGGATGACGTGGGGAAGAAAACGGGCGGCATCGAGGCAAACCACTTCCACCTCTCCGCTACAGAGCATCCTGTCCCCGACAGAGATGATTTGCTGAAATCCCATACGCACGGGGCTCTTGCTCACGACCCGGGTTTCCACACGGAGCAGGTCATTGAAGCGGGCCGGGGCGCGGAAGTCCAGACGAGCGCGGCGCACCGCAAAAATGATCCCCGCATCCTGCTCCAGTACATCCAGTTCATAACCCCGTTCGCGCAGCATTTCGGTGCGGGCACGTTCCATGAAGCGTAAGTAGTTGGCATGGTACACTACCCCGCCATGATCCGTATCTTCATAATAAACGCGAACGTGGAAGATGCTGATGGGATCATTGGCCAGCATCGAAAAGTCCCCCGGGTTCCTTGGGGGCCGTCAGACCCAGGGCGAGATAGCTGAGTTCCGTTGCGCAGCGCCCGCGTGGGGTGCGAATCAGATAACCGCGCTGAATCAGAAAGGGTTCCAGCACATCTTCGATGGTGCCGCGCTCCTCGCCAATGGCGGCCGCCAGACTCTCCACCCCTACCGGCCCGCCCGCAAAGCGTGCGATAACGGCCTGGAGCAACTTGCGATCCTGGCCATCGAAACCATGTTGGTCCACCTCCATGAGGGTCAGAGCAGCCTGCGCCGTCGCCATGTCAATTTCGCCATTACCGCGTACCTGGGCATAGTCCCGCACCCGGCGCAGCAGGCGGTTGGCGATGCGCGGCGTGCCCCGCGCGCGCCGGGCGATCTCCTGCGCACCTTCCAGGGCTTGGGGGGTACCCAGAATTTGGGCGGAGCGGGTGACGATCTGGGTCAGTTCGGCATCGCTGTAAAATTCCAGATGAAAACTGATGCCGAAGCGGTCCCTCAAAGGCGAGGTCAGCAGCCCGGCACGGGTGGTGGCGCCAATCAGGGTGAAGGGCGGCAGGCTGATTTTGATGGAACGCGCGGCAGGTCCTTCGCCGATGAGGATGTCCAGTTCGTAGTCTTCCAGCGCCGGGTAGAGGATTTCTTCCACCACCGGGCTGAGGCGGTGAATTTCATCGACAAAAAGCACGTCATGGGGTTGCAGGTTGGTGAGGATGGCGGCCAGATCGCCCGGCTTGTCGAGCACGGGGCCAGAGGTGACCTTGAGACCCGCGCCCATCTCCTGGGCGATGATATGGGCCAGGGTGGTCTTGCCGAGTCCGGGTGGGCCGAAGAGCAGCACATGATCCAGCGCCTCGCTACGCCCCTTGGCTGCATCGATATACAGGCCCAGGGATTCTCGTAGTTTGGCCTGCCCGAGATATTCCGCCAGTCGACGCGGACGCAGGGCATGGTCTACCGCATCGTTGTGGGCTTCCTGGGGGTTGAGAGGGCCTCTATCCATCATCCTGATCTGACCATCGGCGCGCTGGCGGGTTCCAAAAAATCAATGACGTGACAAATGTTGCAGCGACTGGCGGATGAGGTCTTCCAGACCCAGACCTTCCGCCAGGCCGGCCATGGCCTGAGTCGCCTGCGCAGGCTTATAACCTAAAGTCAGCAGTGCTGCAATGGCTTCCTGACGGGGGTCGCCGACCGTGCTGCACCCCACCGGTCCCGGTGCGATGCCACCCATCTTGTCGCGCAGTTCTACCACCAACCGTTCAGCGGTTTTCGGGCCGATGCCGGGGATGGCGGTGAGTTGCGCCGTGTTGCCCTCGGCCACGGCTTGACTGAGCCGCTCCGCAGACAGACCAGAAAGACAGGCCAGTGCCACCTTGCCGCCGATACCGTTGACCCGGATCAGCAGACGAAAGGTATCGCGCTCCGCTGTGGTCATGAATCCATAGAGCAAATGGGCATCTTCGCGGATGGTGAGGTGGGTGTAGACGGTTAGGGCTGCACCCTCGGCGGGCATCTGATAAAAGCCGGACAGAGGCATCTCCAGTTCATAGCCGACCCCTTGCACGTTGAGCCAGAGCCAGGGCGGGCGTCGCTGCAAGATGGTACCGGTGAGCGAGGTGATCATGACGGGTCGGTCCTCTGGTCGAAACGGGTTCAGTGGCTGTCAGCGAGCTGCCAGCGTTGCCGGGTGCTGGCATGATGGGCATGACAAATGGCGCAGGCCAGCGCATCCGCAGCATCCGCCTGCGGGTTTTCGCTGAGTTTGAGGAGCCAGCGGACCATGCTCTGCACCTGCTCTTTGGCCGCATGGCCACCACCGACGGCGGCTTTTTTGATCTGCAACGCGGTGTATTCATGTACGGGCAACCCGGCTTCCAGCAAGGCGACTAGCGCCGCCCCTCGTGCCTGCCCCAACTTGAGGGCAGAGTCGGCGTTGCGCGCCATGAACACCTGCTCGATGGCCGCGACATTCGGCTGCGTGTCGCCGATGACCTGTTGCAGTTCGCGGTAGATGGCGCCGATGCGCTCCAGAAAGGGCTGACCAGTCACATTTAGGCAACCGTGGGCCACATGCCGGAGCTGACCAGACGCGTCGGACTCAATAATGCCGTAGCCGGTGCGCAAAGAACCGGGATCAATACCAATGACCCGCACCACCGCCTTGGGCAGGGATGCAGGCGATGCGCCCGCATTCAGCGCCATGGCTGCGGTATCCGCCAGAAGCGCCGCCGCGGCTTCAGGAGGCCGCTTCCAGACGGGCCATTTCCTCGTCACTGATTTCATAGTTGGCGTAGACGTTTTGTACGTCATCATTTTCTTCGAGGAAATCGATGAGCCGCAGCAGTTTCTCCGCCTCCTCACCGCTGACCTCGATCGTATTCTCCGGAATCATCGTCATTTCACTTTCTTCCGGTTTGAGCCCCGCCGCTTCCAGGGCCAGAACCACGCTGTGAAGATCCGATGGGGCCGTATAAACGGCGATCCGCTCGCCTTCATTGACCACATCTTCCGCACCTGCTTCCAGGGCCGCTTCCAGAATCCGGTCCTCATCCGCAGCCGCCGGGAAAACAATCAGGCCAAGCTTTTTAAACTGATAAGCCACCGAGCCTGCCGTACCCATATTGCCGCCGCGCTTGGAAAATATGTGGCGCACTTCAGCGACGGTCCGCACCTTATTGTCGGTCATCGTCTCGATCAGGATAGCGACACCGCCGGGGCCGTAGCCCTCGTAGGTCACTTCCTCGTAATCCACACCTTCCAGCTCACCGGTGCCACGCTTGACCGCCCGCTCGATGGTGTCTTTGGCCATATTGGCCCCGTAGGCCTTGTCCAGGGCAAGACGCAAGCGGGAGTTACTGGCCGGATCACCGCCGCCTGCCCGCGCCGCCACCGTGATTTCGCGGATGAGGCGGGTGAAAATCTTGCCGCGCTTGGCGTCCTTCAGCGCCTTCTTGAATTTGATGGTGGACCACTTACTATGCCCGGACATGACGCACTCCCTGTTCTATCACTGGATTATTCTGCCAAAAATATCGCCCATGGTACCGCAAAGGCGGGGATGCCGTCATGCGAGGGTGGCGATGGCGCTCATGGTGGCGCCGAGCACCTCGGCGGCGCTGACATCGCGATGAAAATGCAGGGGCACGCCATAACGCAATAGGGGCCGCTGCCGGTGCAGCCAGGTGGCGAGGTCGGACCGGCCCTGCCGCGCGCCACTGATATGGGCCGGCACCACCGGCGCGGCACTTTCCCGCACTAGCCAGGCAACACCTTTCTGGGTCTGATCGCGGTTGATCCCGCCTTCGGGAAATATGCCCAGCACCCGTCCGTCTTCCAATAACCGTCGCGCCTGCAGGAGGGCACTGACGTCACGGCGGTCGCGGCGTACGGGGATGCTGTAGGTCTGCTCCAGCAGGCGGCGCATCCAGGCGTTGTCGTAATATTCCTGGGCGACCAGAAAGGAAATCATCCGGCGGTTGCTGGCTACCAGAAACAAGGGATCGAGCACGGAGACGTGGTTGCAGGCAAGGATGGCCGGCCCGGTTTCGGGAACACTGCTGGGCTCCCAGCGCCCCCCTTGATAAAAGCGGGTATAGCCGTAAAGCAGGGCATGCAGGCCGCGCTGGGTAAAGGACCATTCCGTTGCCTGGTCGGCCACCGCAGATGGTTGCCCCATGGTATCCGTCAGGACACCGCCAGCATGCGTCCGAGCGCCAGGCGGGCCTGGGCGGCGGTCTCCGGGTCTACCTGAATCCGGTTGACCACCTGGCCCGCAAGAAGGTTTTCCAGCGAGCGCGCCAGTTGCTCCGGATCAATGCGGAACATGGTGGAGCACATGCAGACCATGGGCGACATGAACTCCACGGTCTTGCCCTCCGCGCGCACCTCGTCGGCCAGGCGGGTGACCAGATTGATCTCTGTGCCTACCAGCCACGCACTGCCGGGCGGCGAAGCCTTGACCGTGCGCAGAATGAAATCCGTGGAGCCGACGGCATCGGACCGCTCGCAGACTTCAAAAGACGCTTCCGGATGGGCGATCACCTGCCCCTGCGGATGCTCGCGGCGCCAGCGTTCGATATGGGCTGGCTGAAACATCTGGTGGACGGAACAATGTCCCTTCCAGAGCAGGATTCTGGCCCGGCGGATGGCCTCCGGCGTGAGGCCGCCGAGCGGCAAGCTGGGGTCCCAGACCGGCATATCGCGCAGGGGAATACCCAGTTGATGTCCGGTCCAGCGCCCCAGATGCTGATCGGGGAAGAACAGGGCCTTGGGACGTTGCTGGAAAGACCAGTCGAGCACTTTACGGGCATTGGAGGAGGTGCAGACCGTGCCACCGTGGACGCCGCAAAAGGCCTTGAGCGCGGCCGAAGAGTTCACGTAGGTGACGGGGGTGACCTCCCGCTCCACATCAATCACCGTTGCCAGCTCCTCCCAGGCACGCTGCACCTGTGGCATATCGGCCATGTCGGCCATGGAGCAGCCCGCATTGAGGTCCGGCAGGATGCTGGCCTGTTCCGGGCGGCTGAGAATGTCGGCTACTTCCGCCATGAAGTGAACGCCGCAGAAGACGATGAACTCGGCCTCCTGCTCAGCGGCAGCGCGGGAGAGTTGCAGGGAGTCGCCATGAAAGTCGGCGTGGCGATAGACTTCTTCGCGCTGATAGTGGTGGCCGAGAATGACCGCACGTTTGCCCAGCGCGGCCTTGGCCCGCCGAATCCGTGCGTCGAGCTCCAACCCATCACTGCGCCGGAGTCCCTGAACCATCACCGTTTCCACACCCATAACTGACCCTCTCAGGCGCTATTGCGCGTGCATAACTGCTCGATTACGTTACGAAGTCGCCATCCGTTCGTCAAGCTATACCCGTCTCAGGGGTTCTGTACCCCGGCTCCGACTCCGGGACGCAGGCGGATGCCCAGTTCCTGAAGCTGCTTGTCGGCTACCGTACCGGGGGCTTCGGTGAGCAGGCAACCGGCCTTTTGCGTCTTGGGGAAGGCGATCACGTCACGGATGGTCTCGGCGCCGCACAGGAGCATCACCAGTCGATCCAACCCGAAAGCCAGGCCGCCGTGGGGTGGGGCCCCATAATGGAGGGCGTCGAGCAGGAAGCCGAACTTATCCCGCGCCTCTTCCGCACCAATACCAAGGGCGGCGAAGACCTTTTCCTGTACCGCCTCCTGGTGGATGCGGATACTGCCGCCGCCGATTTCGTTGCCGTTGAGCACCAGGTCGTAGGCCCGCGCCAAGGCGTTGCCGGGATCCTGGCTGAGGGTTTCCAGGTGTTCCGTCTGCGGCGCGGTAAAGGGGTGATGGGTGGAGGTCCAGCGGTCTTCCTTGTCGTCATAGTCGAACATGGGGAAGTCGGTGATCCAGACGGGGCACCATTCGCCTTCCAGCAACCCCAGATCGGCGGCCACACGATTGCGCAGATTGCCGAGGGCTTCATTGACGATTTTGGCCGTATCGGCACCGAAAAAGAGGATGTCGCCCGCCGCCGCGCCGCAACGCCGGAGAATTTCCTGCAAGACGTTCTCCGGCAGGAACTTGACGATGGGGGATTGCAGGCCTTCGTTGCCCTGATCCAGGGCATTCACCTTGATCCAGGCCAGACCCTTGGCCCCGTAGATGGCGGTGAACTGGGTGTAGGCATCGATCTGCGCCCGGCTGAGCTGGGCGCCACCGGGTACCCGCAGGCAAGCCACCCGTCCATGCGGACGTTCGGCGGCTTCGCGGAACACTTTGAAGTCCACCGTACCCATGAGGTCGGTGAGTTCGGTCAGCTCCAGCGGATTGCGCAGATCAGGGCGATCGACGCCAAAACGATGTATGGCGTCCCGGTACGTCATCCTCGGAAAGGGATCGGAAAACTGCACGCCCAATACCTCAGCAAACAGTCCGCGAATCATCGGCTCGGCAATCCCCATGACGGCCTCTTCATCGACAAACGAGGCCTCGATATCGATCTGGGTGAACTCCGGCTGGCGATCGGCGCGTAAGTCTTCGTCGCGGAAGCATTTGGTGATCTGATAATAGCGGTCCAGTCCCGCCACCATCAGCAGCTGTTTGAAGAGCTGCGGACTCTGGGGCAGCGCGAAAAAGTGTCCCGGCTGGGTGCGCGACGGCACCAGATAGTCACGAGCGCCTTCGGGGGTGGAGCGGGTGAGGACGGGGGTTTCCACGTCGATAAAGCCGGCACCGTCCAGATAGCTGCGCACGAAGCGGGTGACCTGATGGCGCAGGCGCAGACGATGGAGCATTTCCGGGCGGCGCAGGTCGAGATAGCGGTATTTGAGCCGCAGATTCTCCGCGATGTCTTCTTCATCCAGGGGGAAGGGGACCGGCTCGGATCGGTTGAGAATGCTGATGTGCGCTGCTGCCAGTTCGACCTTGCCACTGGGCATCTGGGGATTCTCGGTACCCGTGGGACGGGCACGCAGGACGCCCTCCACCTGCAACACGAACTCACTGCGGCACTCATTGGCGGCCGCGAAGGCGGCGATCTGATCCGGATCGGCGACAACCTGTACCAGGCCTTCGCGGTCCCGCAGATCAATAAAAATGACGCCGCCGTGATCGCGTCGCCGTTGCGCCCAGCCGCAGAGGGTGACCGTTTGGCCAATCAAGCCTTCGTGAATGCTGTTACAATAGTGTGTCCGCATGCTGCGTCCCGTATGAGTCAATAAGAAAAGGGCCGCCCGACCGGGAGGCCCGCGCACAATCTAGCCTTGCCGCGCGCGTTACGTCAATGACAGGCGCAGCCCCCAGCGGGGCAGGATGGCGCAGCGGCAACTTCCGGCGTGCTCTCGCCAGCTTTGCTGCCGCCACCCTTGAAGTCGGTCTGGTACCAGCCGGAGCCCTTCAGGGCGAAGCCCCCGGCGCTGAGCTGTCGCTCCAGCCCCGGCTTGCCGCAGTGGGGGCAGTCGGTCAGACGGGGATCACTCATGCGCTGCTCTGCGCTCAGATGGTGTCCACAGTCCTTGCATACATACTCGTAAGTTGGCATCGTATCGACTCCGTATTGGGTTGTAACTTCAAAGATGCCTATTAAATACGTCTTCACGCCGCAATTTTCAAGGGCCTTGCATCGGAACAGACCTGGTAAGGGAGGCGCGGATGCTCGTCGGCACTGAACTGCACAGCGCCTTGCGGACCCTCATCGCACTGCTCGCCATTCTCAACCCTATTGGCGCCATCCCGATTTTTATTGCCCTGACCAATAACGAAGATGCGCAACAGCAGATCGCTACGGCCAAGCTGGCATCCCGTGCCGTAGCCATTGTTCTGCTCAGCGCGGCGTTTCTAGGAGAATATATTCTGCAATTCTTTGGGATCAGCATCGCCGCCTTTCAGGTGGCGGGCGGTATAGTGCTGATGATGCTGGCTTTTAACATGCTGCAGGCCAAGTCCAGCGGCTATGTCCACACCCCGGAGGAGGCTGCCGAGGGTATGCAGAAAGAGGCGGTTGCCGTGGTGCCTCTCGCCATTCCGCTGCTGGCAGGGCCGGGCACCATGGTCACTGTGATCATAGCCCATCACAAAAATGCGTCGTGGCTGGCCAGTGGCCTGCTAATCGTCGATATATTGCTGATTGCCGGAGTGGCCTATGGGGCACTGCGCCTGGCGCAGCCCTTGTCACGTCGGCTGGGGGTAGCAGGCATCAACATCTCTACCCGTATCTTCGGACTGGTGCTCGCTGCTATTGCCGTGACCTTTATCGCCAATGGCCTGGCGGCGCTCTTCCCTGGGCTGGTACACATCCGCGTTCCTTGAGTGGTGGTCGGGGCATCTCCAGGCAATCCCTAGGAATACAGGTCAGTTACCGGTGACCCTGAGCCGCCGCTTTGAAATTGCGGAACAGTTAAAATTGATTTGCCTATAGATTAATTATATTTGCTAGGGCCGAACAATAGGTTACCTTTATTGATATAAAGAAAAGTGGCAAGGTGGGTTTTCCCCTATGCCTGACACAAGATGGAGGAGCGTATGGAGACCATCGTTTGGGGTTTCGTGTTCGGGGCGATTTTACAATATGCGCGTCTGAACCGGTTTAACACCATAGCGGGCATGGCGGTGTTGCAGAATCTCGCCGTCGCCAAAACCATGGCCTTCACTATCGGCCTGGGCGTGCTGTTGTTGCAGTCCGAGATCCTCCTGGGTTGGGCGGACTACCACGTCAAGCCCCTGGTCCTCGTCGGCGTGGTCGTGGGCGGACTGCTCTTCGGCGTGGGCATGGCCGTGCTCGGCTATTGTCCCGGCACCGTCGCCATATCCCTGGGCCAGGGCAATCTCGATGCCCTGGTCGGCATCATCGGCGGTTTGTGCGGCGCCCTGGTTTTTGCGGTGGTCTACCCTTCCATAAATCCCTTTTTCGGTCCGAACTTGGGCGCCCTGTCTGTCCGCAACCTGTTGCCCGATGACACCCTGTTCTGGAGTATCACCAGTGCCGTGGCGATCCTGTTCATGGGGGTCGCCTTGTATTTACAGAAATTGCAGCATCATGACTGGCGTTGGCTGCACGCCGCGGTGGGACTGGCGCTGCTCAACTGCGTACTCGCCCTGCCCTTTGTTGCCGGTCACCCCATGGGCGCATCCACGGCCTTTCCTTATGTGGCCATGTCCCTTACCGGCCTGGGCGCGGAATCCTACTGGGCCACCATAGCGACGCCTGGCGCATGGGAATTATGGTTTCTCGCCGGGGCGTTTTTGGCCGGACTGCTCTTCGCCCTGCTGCACCGCAACTTCCGCATCTCCAGCGTGCCCGAATTGTGGGTGCGGTACCACGGTCCCAAACCGGCCAAGCGTTTTTTTTGGGCGTTTGTCGGCGGCTTCCTGCTCCTTTTCGGTGCGCGCATGGCTGGCGGATGCACCTCCGGCCATGTGATTTCCGGGGGAATGCAACTGGCGGTCAGCAGCCTGGTGTTCGCCGTCGTCGTATTCGCGGCATTCCTGACAACCGGTCATTATTTTTATCGGATACGCCAGGCAGCGCCGATCCCGCCCTCACCCCGGACTATTGGAGTCCATGAGATGGAAGCCCGTTGAGTAATGAAGGGTAACCAGCAGCTTGCCACCCGGATTCCTCCGGAAGTCCAGGCCGAGCGGCCGTTGGTCGTCTGCCAGTCCAGTGCCATTGTCGGCTATCTGCGCACCGAGCCCGCCGCCACCAGTCTTAATTCTGCGCAAAAGCAGTAGACGTTGTAGTTTGGCACGCCAAAAGGAGAGGACCATGAGTAACGAGCAAAATCTGCTGAGTCGTCGCGACGCCATGAAGCATGCATTGTGGGGCGCCGGAGCCTTGGCCGTGGGCGCTGTGGGTGCCCAAACGAACGCCGTAGCGGCCGGCCTGAGCGGGAGCCCAGGCAACTTGTTGCCCGCTGGTGCCAGGAGCCTGAAGGAACTCAGTGAACGCTTGGCCAAAACGCCGCGGCGGCGCGACTTCAAAACGGTTCCCATGATTCTCACCAACCCCGACCAATGGGATGACGCTGCTTTGCGGGAGATCATCCACTATGCCGGCGGCCCCAAACAGGCCTGGGATAATACGGACGTCTCCAGTCCTTGGCTGAACTTGATGCGCAATAGCATGAATGTACAGGTCTGGTCGTTCAATCATCCGGATTTCCTCTGCGTATCGGCTACCCATGGCACCGCCCACTGGGCCCTGTACGATGATTTCATTTGGAATAAATATCTGGTGCAGATGACCGGCGGAAAATGGAAAGGCAATGAGTGGATCAAAGAACCGCCGGCGGCGGCCGCCGACCCGGCCCACTTTGAGAACCCAGAAGGGCCTTTCTCGCCGAGGGATAACAGCGTGACGGTATTGCAGCGACGCGGCGCTGTTTTCCTGGGTTGTCATAACGGGATATGGGAAATTACCGAGGGATTGATCAAGAAAGGCATCAATCCCGATGGCCTCACCCATGAGCAGATGGCGGCCGAATTCACCAACCACCTCATTCCCGGTGTCATCCTGACGCCGGGGGTGGTAGGTACCTTGCCGGAACTCCAGTTGGCTGGCTTTCAGTACGCAAAATAATAGATCAAGAGGAGCGATATGATGACGAGAAGTAGCACACTACGGCTGGCCCCCCTGCTGGCAGCCGCCTCCCTGATGGTTTTTGGTACCTGCGCCATGGCGGCGGACAACGGCTGGGGTGCCCCAGGCGAGTTCAAAGGCTCGAAGAGCCAGGTATTTCCCCCCTGGCAAAATGGCACCAACAACCCGGCCACTCAAAAAGGGTTGGATTTCACTATCCCGGAAGTCGATAACCTGCCGGATTTTCACGGTAGCATTGATAACCCGCAACTGAGCATCTTCGTGGGGGGGAACTACTTTTTTGCGATGGCACCGCTGGTGGCGGCCTTTGAGAAGGAGCACCCGGAAATCAAAGGCAAAATATATTACGAGACCATTCCGCCGGGCTTGCTGATCCGACAGATGGAGCATGGCAATACCATTACGGTGGGGAACATGACCTGGACGGTCAAGCCCGACGTATACGCCGCCGGGTTGCAGAAAGTGGATTATTACGTTCAGCACGGCCTGTTGAAGGGGCCGGCGGTGCCCTATGTCACCAACGATCTCGCCATTATGGTTCCCAAAGGCAATCCGGCCCACATCACCGGACTCCAGGATCTGGGCAAACCCGGAGTGCGATTGGTCATGCCTAATCCCGCATGGGAAGGCATTGCCCGGCAAATCAAGATGAGCCTCACCAAGGTGGGCGGACCGGCGCTGGCCACCGCAGTGTATGACACCAAGGTAAAGAACGGCGAAACCATCCTGACGGAAATTCACCACCGCCAGAGTCCCATGTTCCTGATGCAAGGGCGGGCCGTTGCCGGCGTAACCTGGAAATCCGAAGCCATCTTCCAGGAAAAGATCGGCAATCCCATCAGCCACGTGGCGATTCCGGCCCGGTTCAATACTAAGGCCATCTATGCGGCCGCAGCGGTCAAGGATGCGCCTCACCCCAAATGGGCAGAGGCGTGGGTAAACTTTCTCAAGTCGCCAACGGCCCTGCACATCTTCGAAGAGTATGGCTTTCAGCCTTATACTCAGGGAAAGTGATCCACGCACTTATTAGGGGGGCATGGCCCCCCAGGTCATCAGGAGAAAGATCATGGGCAGTGCAACGAGCGTGAACGGTAGGGCGTATCAAGTGGATAGGGGATGGCGCCTGGCGGCGATAGGGCTGCTCGCCGTGCGCTTCGTGCAGGGTTGGATTTACTGGGGCGGCGGCTCCCGACGGTTTATTTATGGGCCGCAAAAACTGGATGCTTGGGGTGGCGGGCACTGGATGGCCTATAAATTTCAGACGGCCATGCCGGGTGCCCTGCTGGGCACGGAACATCTCGTTTCCTTCCTGCTGCAGCATTTCGTTCTTCTCTACGTCGGCGTAATTATCTTCAGTCTGGTAGAACTGCTTGCGGGGTTCATGCTCATCACGGGCCTGCTGACGCGCATCGCCGCCCTGACCACCATCGGCTTGTCCTTCGTGCTCATGTTTCTTTTCGGTTGGCAGGGAGCTACCTGCATAGACGAATGGACCATGGCTGCGTCGAACTTTGCGATGGGCGTGACCCTCCTGTTGGTGGGCGGGGGCGCTTATTCCCTGGACAACTGGCTCTTGGCGAAAAGGCCCGGCCTGGCACAAAAAGGATGGTTTCGCTGGATGGGCGGCAGCTTGCCTTTGCCTCTGAGCGACCAGGGGTACAAGAAATTCGCGATGGTGCTCTTTTGGATCGCCGTCGCTTTCATTGTCGGCACCTATAGCTACTATCGCGGCTCGGTGATCACCCCATTTCACGGCGGCCCGGTGAGCCCCTCCAAACATCATTGGTCCCTCGATAGCGGCCACCTGCAGGGGGACGGAACCGTGACCTTCCATGCCTATGTGGACGCGGGCACCCCCGAAGCGCCATCCAACGTGCTTCATGTGGAACTCGTCAACACCCGGGATGGCAGCGTGGTTGAGGATTGGGATAGCGCCAAGCTTGCCGCGTTACCCAAAACGGCCTTGAAAAACGACTACGATTATCAAAAAATTCATATCGGTAAATACGGTATAACCGGGCCGGTAGGTTCAAAGGCTACCATTACCCTGCCCCCGGCGACGAGCAATCTGAAGCTGCCGGCAGGTTCTTATACGCTCAAACTGGATTCGGTGAATGGCAGTGTCTGGACTATACCCTTGCAGCGCTGATTTGGAAAAACAGCGCGAATTCTTTGAATAGTAAAAAAAACGGGGGCTGTTTTTTGGGGACATCCATCATGCCGAAAACTATCTGGCCAATGACCAAAGTGGCCATAGTCGCCCTCATCGGAGCATTCTTGCTTTGGATGAGCCTTATTGGGCCGATTCTCCACAAGTCCGACGTGGTCACGACGCCCATTCCACTTGTGAACGGCCAAACCTTGGATTTACAGGCGCTGCGCGGCAAGGTCGTGGTATTGAATTTTTGGTCTCCTGACTGCCCGCCTTGTATCCACGAACTGCCCGAGCTTGAACGGCTTTATCAGTCCTATCGGTCACAGGGGCTGGTGGTGGTGGGTATCGCCACACCAGGATCATCCAGATCCAAAAGCCTCGCCGCCGCGGCCATGGCCCAGGTGACCTACCCCTTGTCCGTGGATCAAAATGGTTCCATCGCCCGTGCCGTGGGCGGCATAATGGTCACGCCTACGCAGGTAATCATCGATAAAGAAGGGCATGTGATCGACAAATACCAAGGCGTCGTTTCCGGGCAGGAGCCGATGGACGAGATACTGCGGGCGTTACACCAGAGATGAGTATGTACGGAGCCTAAAACGGTAGCAGCGGTCGCACCAAGGCATCGACCGCGTGGCTTATCCCAGCAAGGCGGCGGGTGTGGTCGGCAGTCCGGCACAGACCCACTCATCCATGCCGCCGACAACATTATATACCTCGCAGCGGCCATCCCTCAGTATGTCCAAAGCGCATTCCGCAGCTTCGCAGGAGCGGTTCCCGCTACCGCAAATAAAGTACAGATGGAAATAACCCGTGTCCTTGCGGTAGCTCACGACTTTTTCCAGATCGCAACCGAAATGAGCGTTATCTACCAGCATGTCGTCGCGAATCATCTTCCAGGGGATCAGGTGGGCGCCTGGTATCGGCCCGTACAGCGCATATTCCTCCGGACAGCGCACATCGATTACCGCCGAGTTGCAATCGTCCAGCGCAGCAAAGGCCTGTTGACATGTGGTTTCTTTGATCATGTAGGACATGGGGCCTGACTCACACAAGTATGCGCGGGAGCGGCGCCAGCATAGCACTCATTTTTGCAAACCGGGGTTACCCGGAACATCAGTCTGCCGCCCCTGCGCTTTTCAATGTTTCGCATCATATCAACCAGCATAATTAAGCACCGAAAATATTGCCAACTACAAAGACATTCGACATCCAACAAGGTTCCCCGAAGAATCGGGAGAAATGGGGTAGAGAACGCCGAAGTGCTGAGTCTAGCACGGCAGTGACGGACGACTAAACCCGCTCTGAAGTACTTCGAATAACAAAGAATTTGCAGTTTCCTGTCGTTGGACTTTCTGCCACCCGGTCCTTTGGGCTTTGCCTCATGGGGCGCCTGCCGATCCCGCCGACTGGCTTTCGCTGCCTCGTGCCTTCCTTGTGATGCGCAAAAGCCATCAGTTTCGGCCAGAAAATGCATTTTCCCGGCGTGCGGCAATCCTCTAGTATGCTTGGTGTCCCCACTGCTCCAGGTATCCACTTGGCTGTTCGCCCCGTTTCTCCCGTTGTCCCCGCCTTTTCCGGGATGGATGGCGTGCTGTTACTGCTCGGCCTGAGCAGCGGCCTGCTGCTGGCATCGTGGAGCCTCGCCTGGTCCATCCCGACGCTGCCGTACATCGCCGGAGCCTACAGCACCAGTCTCGATCACGCGATCTGGTCACTGACTTTTTACCTGCTGGCCTGGGCGCTCGCCGTCGTGCCCGCCACCTGGCTCTACCAGCGTTTCGGCGAACTGCGAATGTTTCAGATCTCCCTCATCCTGCTGATGGTGGCCACCCTGCCCGATGTATTCAGTGATCATTTCGGCTTATTTCTGGGTGGTCGGTTTCTGCAAGGCATGGCGGCGGGTTTTCTGACACCGCTGACCCGGCGATTGCTGATCCGCTATGCGCCGCCGCGCTGGCAAAAGACGGCGGCCGATCTCAGCATCGTCAATCTGGTGCTGCCCTTGCTCGCCGGACCCTCGTTGGCGGGCTGGATCGCCTACACCTGGGACTGGCGGGCGGCGGCGGTGCTGACTTTCCCCGTGGGTTTGCTGGCGTTGGGCATGGTTTCCGCCCTGTTGCGCGACGATCCCAATGAGCGCGTGCGCCAGCCCTTTGACTGGATCGGGCTGGCGCTGCTCGCTGCCTGGAGCGCGACCTTTCAGCTCGTGCTGAATCGTGGCGAGGACTGGAACTGGTGGGATGCGCCCGCCATCCGCTGGCTGACCGGCTTGGGAGCCGTGCTCCTTGTCGCCTTTTTCCTTTGGGAGAAGCATCAGCCGCAGCCCTGCCTGGATCTCAGTTTGTTGCGGCGACGGAATTACGTGCTGGCGCTGCCGGCACTCGTCTTCGGCTGGGGACTGCTGTTGGGCGGGAACAGCCTTTTTGTCTCGGCGCTCATCAGTCATGCCAACTACTCGGCTTTTTGGGCAGGCGTGGTGTTGCTGCCCATGGCCCTCGGTGGCGTACCGCTGATTGCGGTGATGGGGCCCATCTCGCATCGGGTGAACCCGCGCTGGCTGGCGACCATCTGTTTTGGATTCGTCGCCCTTTATGGATTCACTACGGAGCTCAACCTGCACAGCAATCTGAGCAGTCTGCTCCTCAGCCATTTGATCGAAGGCATCGCCATCGGGTTTTATCTGGTGCCCCTGAGCCTGATCATGTTTTCACGCCTGCCCCAGCGCCGCCTGCCTGCTGCGGCCACCTTGCAGAACTTTGTGCGGATTCTGGGTGGGGCCTATCTGTCGAGCGCTTTCTCGGCACTGTGGATGCGACATGGCGATACCTTCAGGGCGCACCTGGCCTGGCAATCCCCCTCCCTACCCTTGCTAAGCCTGCTGGAGCGCTGGCCGGTCAGCGGTCCCGCCGTGCAGGCCCTGTCCATTCAGCGCCTGACTACCCAGAGTGCCGTGCTGTCCATGCAATCCATGCTTTGGCTCTGGGGCTGGATGGCGCTGGTCGTGCTTGCCCTTGTATGGCTCACCAAAGGGCCGTACCGCCGCCGCGCCGGGCAGGTCCGGCGGGTCACCATCGAGCAGCAGATCATGGAAAGCGCCGGTTTTGACGCGGAACCGAGCCGGGAGGAGGATGCGAAACATGCACCGTAAGCGTTGGATTGCCGGGTATGCGGCACTGGGCATCGTAGCCCTCGGCGGCTGCGCGCCGACCATCCGCGCCCCTGGTCCCGCGGATGTCAAAGCCCCGGCCTGGGCAAAAAGCGTGCAGCAACTGGATGGCGTGCAATCGTTGCCCACCGGCGCGTGGCCGCAACAGGACTGGTGGACGGGGCTGGCCAGCGCCGGGCTCGATCAACTCATGGTCCGGGCACTGAGTCCAGCCAATCCGCGTCTGGCAGAGGCCATCGATGTGGTCCACTGGGCCGCATCGGTCAGCGCCTGGCGGGCGGCAGCCCTCGGCCCGCAGCTTTTTGGGCAGGCGGTCGTCACGCCTTTGCAGTTCAGCGGCAACAGCCCGCTGGGTGCGCTGGGTCTGGGCAACACACTCTATGACAGCGGTGATGTCGGACTCGGCTTTACGCAGGTGCTCGATTTCTGGGGCAAATATGCGGACCGTCTCAAGGCGGCTCTGGGTGAACAACGCGCCGCCGAAGCGCGACTGGCGGATACCCGCCGCCTGCTCGCCGCTGCCGTCGTCAATGCCTATCTACGCTGGGCGGAAGCCGAACGGCAGCTCGCCAGCCTCCGGCGTTTGCAGCACCTCTACCAGCAGCAGCAGGCGTTGTTGCGAATCCAACGACGTCTCGGCCTCGGGACTGATCTGCCCATTGCCGAGCTGTCTTTGCAGCTCCAGCAGAATACTGTCCGCCAGGCGCGTTGGCAGCAACGAGCGGCTGCCGCACGCTTCGCCGTGGCAGAGCTTGCGGCGATTGCGCCGGATGCCCTCCCGCTACGGCCGGTGGTGCCCGCGTCCGCAGGGATACCCACTCTGCCGCAGCATTTGAGTCTGGGCCTCCTTGCCCACCGTCCCGACGTGCAGGCGGCACGCGCATTGGCGCTCGCCAGTGTCGAGCAGACCAAAACCGCCCGTGCCGCCTTTTATCCGGATATTTCTTTCTCGGCCCTGCTGGATATGAACAGCGCCCACCTTGCTACGCTCCTGAACCCGGCGAGCTTCGCTTACCGCTTTGGACCGGCCTTGCAGCTGCCGATATTTACCAGCGGCGCGCTGACCAGCCGCTTCCGCGGCGCCGAGGCGCAGCAAGCGCAGGCGGTGGCAATTTACCAGAAAAGCATCCTGCAATCGGTCCAGCAGGTGCTGACGGCGCTGTCTGGGTACCAGCTGAGCCGGCAGGCCTGGCAGGCCGAGGCGGCCGGTACCGGCGCCACCCGCCAGCAGGAAAAACTGACCACCGCCGCGCAAGCGTTTGGCCTCAGCGACCGCACGGCGATGCTGCGGCAGCAGATCGCCCTCGTTCATCAGCAAATGGCCCAGCGCCGTGCCCGTTATGCGGCACTACAGGCCTGGGTCCAATTGGAAACCGCATTGGGAGGCGGCTATGACCAGTCCAGACAGCACCCCTGACAATGCGAGTAAGGCCGGGGCGGACCAGAGGCGGCGCAATCTCTGGATACTGGCCGCCGTGGTCCTGCTCGGTCTGCTGGTCTACGGCCTCTGGTGGTTGCTGATCGGACAGGAGCGGCTGGAGGTAGACGATGCCTATGTCGAGGGCAACCTTTACGCGGTGGATGCGCGCACGACCGGAACCGTCGCCGCGATCCCCGCCTACGACACCATGCGGGTGGAGGCTGGCTCCCCCCTGGTGATGCTTCGCGGGGAACGTGCTGGTCGCAAGCTGCAACAGGCGAAAGCACAACTGGCGCAGGCCCGGCAAGAGGCGCTGGCGCTGGTCCACGAGATTCAGGCCAGTCGCAGCAAGGAAGCGGCCCTGCGGGCCAGCCTGAACAGTGCGCAGCAGAAGGCCTGGCGTCTGCGGGCGTCGGCCAGCGCCGGTGCGAGCGAGGATATGGCCGCCATCACCGCTGCCGACGCGGTGCGGCGCCTGCAAGCCGAGATCGGCGCCGAATCGGCGCATAGCGCAGCCCTCACCGCGCAGCTCGGGGCCGCCGGGCCGGCGGGCAACCCCGCCGTACGTGTGGCGACGCAAGCCCTGGCCCTCGCCCGCCTGAACTGGACACGCCGTATCATCCGCGCCCCGGTCACCGGCATCGTCGCGCAGCAGGCGGTGCAGCCCGGACAGTGGGTGCGCGCCGGTCAATGCCTGTTCACCGTGGTGCCATTGCAGCAGATATGGGTCACCGCCAACGTCAAGGAAACCCGCCTGGCGGGGGTGCGCCCCGGCGCTGCGGTGACGCTGCAAGCCGATCTCTATGGTAACGCCGTCACCTATCACGGCTGGGTGGTGGGACTGGGAGGGGGCTCCGGCGCCGTCTTCGCGGTGCTGCCGCCGGAGAATGCCAGCGGCAACTGGATCAAGTTCACCCAGCGGGTGCCGGTGCGCATCGCCGTCGATCCCGGGGATTTGACCCGGCACCCGCTGCGTCCCGGTCTGACCATGACGGTACGGATCGCACTGCATGGCCCGTGGATACGGCGGCCGGTACCGGACTGGTTCCTGCGTTCCGCAGCCGCTTCACGCCCGTCCCGCTGACTGGCCGCCCCCGCTGGCCCTGGGCTACACTCGTAGTCCCGAATCCAGGAGTAATACCGAAGTGGACCTGCGTCATCTGCGCCATTTTGTAGTGCTCGCCGAAACCCTGAACTTTCATCGGGCGGCGATTCGCCTGCATCTCGCCCAGCCCTCCCTGAGCCGCAGCATCCGCGCTCTGGAAGACGAGATCGGGCTGCCGCTTTTTCTGCGCAACCAGCGGGAAGTCTCGCTCACGGCCGCCGGCCGGGTGCTCTTGCCCGAAGCCAGACAATTGCTGGCGCAGGCGCGGCGCACGGAGGCCCTGCTCGGCGATCTGCAACACGGTCAGGCCGGCACCTTGCGGATCGGCTTTCTTGCCTCCACCGCCATTGCCCTCCTGCCGGGGCTGCTGCGCAGTTTTCGTCAGCACTTTCCGCGGGTGCATCTGGAGTTGCGGGAGATGAGCAGCGATGCGCAGTTGCAGGCCCTGCGCGATGATCAGATTGATATCGGCTTCATCCGTGATGTGGACACCCTGCCAGATATTCATCAGCATCTGCTGCAACGGGAGGCGCTGATGCTGGTGCTCCCGGATGATCATCCCTTTGCCGCAGAGCGCGCCATAGCCCTCCACCGTCTGCACCATGAGTCATTGATTCTTCTGCGCCGCGAAGTGGCACCGGCGTCCTACGATCGCATTCTCGCCCAATGCCACATCCATGCCCTGAAGCCGCACATCCTGATGGAACTTGCCGATTCCAATGCCGTGTTCAGCGCGGTCATGGCGGGCCTCGGGTTGAGTTTCCTGTTCTCGGCCTTTGCAGAAATTCAACGTCCGGGAATCGTCTTCCGACCGCTGGAGGATACCTTGGGGGACAGTGAGGTCAGTCTCGCCTGGTGCCGGCGGCGGGAGGAGGACGGGAATCCGGCAGCGCTGACTTTTGTGACCATGGCGCAGCAGCAGTACGCGCTGCAGACCCAGCCTTGAGACCGGCGGCACAGTCCACATCAAATCCTGATTTGCGCTACACTGGGGCAACCCGCCCTCTGGCGGTCTGAACCCACTCTCTGGACGGAAAACTGGCATGGCGCAATACGTTTTTACGATGAATCACCTCAGCAAGATCGTGCCGCCCAAGCGCGCACTGCTCAAGGACATCTCCCTGTCCTTCTTTCCCGGCGCCAAAATCGGCGTGCTCGGCATGAATGGTGCTGGCAAGTCCACCCTGATCAAGATCATGGCGGGTGTCGACAAGGACTTTGAAGGTGAGGCGCTGCCCATGCCCGGTCTCAAAATTGGTTATCTGTCGCAGGAGCCGCAGGTCGATCCGAACAAGACGGTGCGCCAGGTGGTAGAGGAGGGCCTCGGTGACATCCTCGGCGCGCAGCAGGAACTGGAAGCCGTCTATGCCGCCTACGCCGAGCCCGATGCGGACTTTGACGCCCTCGCGGCCGAGCAGGCGCGCCTGGAGGCCGTTGTCGCCGCCGGTGATGGCCATCAGGCCGCGCAACAGATGGAAGTCGCTGCTGACGCCCTGCGCCTCGCCCCCTGGGACGCCTTGGTTGGCCCGCTATCCGGTGGTGAAAAGCGCCGCGTCGCCCTCTGCCGTCTGCTCATCAGTCGCCCTGACATGCTCCTCCTCGACGAACCCACCAACCATCTGGACGCCGAATCGGTGGACTGGCTGGAGCAATATCTGCAGCGCTTCTCCGGCACGGTGGTCGCCGTCACCCATGATCGTTACTTTCTCGACAACGCCGCCGAGTGGATTCTGGAGCTGGACCGCGGTCACGGCTTCCCCTACAAGGGCAACTACTCCGCGTGGCTGGGGCAGAAAGAAAAACGCCTGGAACAGGAGGCCAAAACCGAGGTGTCGCGCCTCAAAGCGATGCAGCACGAGCTGGAATGGGTGCGACAAAACGCCAAAGGCCGCCAGAGCAAAAGTAAGGCGCGCATGGCCCGCTTTGAAGAGCTGAGTTCCTACGAATACCAGACCCGCAATGAAACCCAGGAGATTTTCATCCCGGTGGCGGAACGTCTCGGCAACGAGGTGATCGAGTTCCGTGATGTGACCAAGGGCTTTGGCGACAAACTGCTTTTTGAACATCTCAGCTTTAAAGTGCCGCCGGGCGCCATCGTCGGTGTCATCGGCCCCAATGGGGCCGGTAAGTCGACATTTTTCCGCATGATCGTGGGTCAGGAAAGTCCGGATAGCGGCGAAGTCGTTCTCGGCTCCACCGTCAAGCTGGCCTATGTGGATCAGTCCCGCGATGCGCTCGCCGCCAAAAACAATGTCTGGGAAGAAATCTCCGGTGGACTGGACATCCTCACCGTCGGCAAGTTTGAAATCCAATCCCGCGCTTATTGCGGCCGCTTCAACTTCAAGGGTGCCGACCAACAAAAGCTGGTGGGACAATTGTCGGGCGGTGAGCGCGGCCGCCTGCATCTGGCCAAGACCCTGATCGCCGGCGGCAACGTCCTCCTTCTCGATGAACCTTCCAACGACCTGGATGTGGAAACCCTGCGCGCGCTGGAAGATGCCCTGCTGGAGTTCGCCGGCAGCGTTATGGTCATCTCCCATGACCGTTGGTTCCTCGATCGTATCGCCACCCACATCATCGCTTTTGAAGGCGACGCCCATGTGGAGTTCTTTGCGGGCAACTACCATGAGTATGAGGCCGACAAAAAACGTCGCCTGGGTGAGGAGGGCGCCCGGCCCCACCGCCTGCGTTACAAACCCATCGTGCGCTAAGGCCTTTTCTCAGGTAACGCCGAATGGCCCGCATCTCTGAAGGATGCGGGCCATTGAGCCTTGGAATGCGGCTTGGCGCCTTGACTTTTGTGCAGCATCTCCTTATCTTCTCAGCCCTTAAGAATTATCCGCAGGAATTGTCTCATGAAGCGTACTTTTCAGCCTAGCGTCGTTCACCGTAAACGGACCCACGGTTTCCGTGCCCGCATGGCCACCAAATCCGGCCGCCTCGTACTCAAGCGCCGTCGTGCCAAGGGCCGTCAGCGCCTCTGCCCGTAAGCCGATGAATCCGGCGCTGGCGCATCCTCATCGTTTTACCCGCGAGGATCGCCTCCGCCAGAAGGCGGCCATCCAGCGCACTCTCAAACAGGGGCGCAAGAAGGTCTTCCCAGAAGTGGTGATCTACACCTTGCCTAACGCATTGCCGCACCCCCGTCTGGGTTTGGCGGTGAGCCGCAAGGTGGGTAATGCCATAGTCCGCAACCGCGTCAAGCGGCGCTTGCGCGAAGCTTTCCGGCAGCAGTCGGTGCGCACACAAGGGCGTGATGTGTTGGTCGTGGCGCGAGCGAGTGCCCGGCAACTCAGCATGCGGGCCATGAGCGTCTATTTCCAGCAATTGCTGGGGAAGGCATGAGCGCACGGGGCGTGGCTGTCATGGTGGTGCGCGGCTATCAGTATGTCATCAGCCCCATGTTGGGACATCACTGCCGCTTTTACCCGACCTGTTCCGAATATACCTGTCAGGCCATCGAACGCTACGGCATTGCCAAGGGTTCCTGGCTGGGCATCAAACGCATCAGCCGCTGCCATCCCTGGCAGCCCGGCGGTATCGATCTCGTTCCTTAAAACGCCTTGGGGCCCCATGGATACTCAGAAGACTATTCTTGCCTTTGCACTTGCTGTGGTCATTTTCCTGCTGTTTCAGGCCTGGCAGGAGCAGAATGCGCCGAAGCCGACTGCCGTCCACCAAAGCATCACGACCCCCAGCACGCCAACACCCGCTGGGACTTCCGCGCCAGCGGCAGGGACCACGCCGATAGTCGCGCCGGTCAGTACCAGTTTCCTGCCAGCGACCGGACCCACGGTATCTTTCCAGACGCCGGTGTTCGCTGGCCAGATCAGCCTGAACGGCGGTGACATTCAAAATCTAGGCCTGCGTCATTATCCGCAGGCGGTGGATAATCCTGCACCTTACCCGATTCTCGACACGGCAGCCGCTAGGCTCACCATACAGCAGAGCGGCTTCGTCAGCAGCGACGGACAGACCTTGGTTGCCCAGTTTGCCGTTCCTGCCGTTCAGAGCGCCGATGGCCAGCCGGTCATCCTCACCGGCAAGGCCGGTCCCCTGACCGTCAAAAAAACATGGACATTCCAGCCCGACAGCTATGTGGTGGAGGAACACATCACCATCACCAATAACGGCTCTGCGCCGTGGGATGGCAGCTACTTCGACCAGTTCCTGCGCAACGACCGTGCCGAAAGTCACCTGTTTATGTCGATTTTCACCGGTGCAGTGCTCATGCATCAGGGCAATTTCAGCGAGCAGAGTTTTAGCGATATCCGTGACCATCCGGTGTTAAAGGCGGGTCCCGGCTGGGCAGGAATGATGGATCATTATTTCCTTGCCGCGATCCTGCCGCCGGAACAGGCCCAGACCCAAGTCTATGCGCGCCCCTCGGGTGCGAATTATGTCGCTGGCATCCGTACTCCGCTGCCGATGCTAGCGCCCGGCCAGAGCACCACCATCACCCAGCAACTTTTCCTTGGACCGAAGCAGCAGCAAGCCTTGGCTGCCATGGGCCGCGGCCTGGAGCAGACCGTGGACTACGGCTGGTTCGCCATCATTGCCGAGCCCATGCATGTGGTGCTGAGCTGGTTCCATGGACTGGTCGGCAACTGGGGGCTGGCGATTGTCCTGTTGGTCATAGTGGTCAAGTCCATCTTCTTCTACCCCTCGGCTATCAGTTACCGCTCTATGGCCAACATGCGCAAGTTGCAGCCGAAGCTGGAGAAGCTGAAGAAGGAGGTTGGTGACGATCGCCAGAAACTCGGCGCGGCCATGATGGAGTTGTACCGCAGCGAAAAGGTGAACCCCATGGCGGGCTGCCTCCCCATCGTGCTGCAGATGCCTTTTTTCATGGCCCTGTACTGGGTACTGGTGGAGAGTGTGTCCCTGCGGCAGGCGCCCTTTATCCTCTGGATTCATGATCTGGCCATACCGGATCCTTACTATATCCTGCCCCTGCTCATGGGCGTGTCCATGTTCTTCCAGCAGCGCCTCAATCCGGCACCGGTGGATCCGATGCAAAAGCGCATCATGTCCGCCCTTCCGGTGATTTTCGCGGTATTCTTCTCCTTCTTTCCGGCGGGCTTGGTACTGTACTGGCTGACCAACAATTTGGTCTCCATCGGCCAGCAGTACCTGATCACCCGCCATATCATGGCAGCCAAGGACTAGGATGGACCAGTCCGTGTGGAGTTAAAGGCATGGACTACCAACAGGGAGATACTATTGTCGCGATTGCCACGCCGCCAGGAGAAGGCGGCGTGGGCATTTTGCGTCTCTCTGGACCAGAGGCCTTGTCCATCGCGACGGCGCTCTGCGGCGGATCGAAAGTAAAACCCCTGATGCCCCGCCATGCCCATTTCCGCCGTTTTCACGCCCGCGACAGCAGCATGATCGATCATGGCGTCGCCCTCTACTTTCCCGCCCCCCACAGCTACACTGGCGAAACCGTTGTGGAATTGCAGGGCCATGGTAGCCCGCTGGCTCTCGCCAGTCTGCTCACCGAGGCCATCGCTCTGGGCGCACGGGCGGCGCGTGCCGGCGAGTTCAGTGAAAGGGCCTTTCTCAACGGTCGTCTTGATCTTGCCCAGGCCGAAGCAGTTGCCGACCTCATCCACGCGCGCAGCGGCGCCCAGGCACGCGCTGCAGCGGCGAGCCTGGAGGGTGCCTTCTCGCAGGCGGTCGATGGCATCCATGGCCAGCTCCGGCAACTCCTCGCCCTCGCCGAGGCCGGACTGGATTTCAGTGAAGAAGACCTCGGCGATGCCCATGAACAGGCCATCGCCGATGGCCTGATGCGGCTGGAAAGCCAGATCGCCCGTCTGCTCAAGCAAGCGCAACAAGGCGCCCGACTCGCCCGCGGTGGTCGCGTGGTGCTTGTCGGACGACCCAACGTCGGTAAATCCAGCCTGATGAACGCGCTCGCCCAGCGCGAGTCGGCCATCGTCACTGCCATCCCCGGTACCACCCGCGACCTGCTCCGCGAAGAGATCGTCCTCGATGGCCTGCCGGTGGAGCTTATCGATACCGCCGGGTTGCGCGCGGCCACGGATGCCGTGGAGGCGGAAGGCATCGCCCGCGCCCGCAACATACTGCACAGTGCGCAACTGATCCTGCTGGTGGCCGATGCGAGCGCGGGATGGCAGGCGGAGGACGAAGCCATCCTGCGCGACCTGCCGGAAGGATCGCGCCGTATCATCTGGAACAAGCTGGATCTGGTTTCTGCACCGCCCGACACCCCGGCGGGTGAGGTGGCCATCGCCCTCTCCGCGCAAACCGGCGCAGGCCTTGAGGTATTACACGGCAGCTTGATTGAAGCACTCGGCGTGCAGGGCGACAGTTGCCCCTTCAGCGCCCGCCGTCGCCATGTCGAGGCATTGGAAAGCTGCTTGCATCAACTCGTCGCCGCCCGCGACATGCACCGCCTGGGGGATGCCCCCGAACTGGTCACCCAGTCCCTGCGTGAAGCCGCAATGGCGCTGTCCAGCATCACCGGGCGTATGGATGTAGAAGATATTCTCGGCGAGATTTTTTCGCGCTTTTGTATCGGAAAATAAAGCGGGCCGCATCCAAAAAACTTAACATATTTGAAGAAGGACGCTATCCTTAAAAATATGGGCCCCGTATTCTCGACAGAAAAGAAAATATTCGCAGGCTTTAGCTTGGCCGTATTGGCGCTTATCCTGGTGGGGGCCCTGGCCTTTCGCACTGCAGCTGGCTATGTCCGAGCATCTTATTGGGTGGAACATACTCAGACGGTACTACGGAGCCTTGACCGCTGCTGGGCACTGATCAATGAAGCGGAAACCGCGCAGCGCGGCTATCTCCTTACCGGCAATTCTTTCTATCTCCAGGAACGTCAGGATGTAACCCAGCGTTTTCAAACCGTGCTGGATGATTTGCCGAGCAAGGTGACGGACAACCCGCTCGAAGAGCGTCGGGCGGTGGCGCTACGGCAGCAGGCGCTGAAACGTTTAGAGATTCTTGATCGTGTTCTTGACGCGTACGAAAAGCAGGGCCTTCCGGCAGCCCAGGCGATGCTGGGTGCGGACGAAGGAATCGCCGAAATGACGGCGGTGCACGATCTGGTCGAGAAAATGCGTACGACCGAGAGCGGTCTGCTCAAGAAACGCACCGAGGCGGCCCAAGAGGCGGGTACGGCAACATTATGGGCTATTGGAATCACGGTTGTTTTGCTGATGGCCCTGCTTATGGGGCTTTTTTGGCAAATCAGCAAAGAGGGGCGTGTGCGTCGCGAAGCGGAAAGGGGGCTGGAGGAGTCCCTGCGTATTGAAAGTAGTCAAGGACAGATTCTTGCCCTTTTTAGTGGTTCCAGTTTGGGGTTAACCGAAATTCTTCAACAAGTGCTGAGCATCTTGGCGGAGAATCATCCCTTCCCGGTTTCTGCATTTTATCGCTACGACGAATGGCAGGGCCTCTATGTTCTGGCTGCGCACCGGGGCACTGATAGACAACTGGCAAACAGTTTTCAGCGTGGAGAGGGGGTTCTGGGCGAAGCGGCCGTGTCGGACCATCTGCAACGCTTGAGGCGACCCGACGATGATCGCTCTGGGTTTTTGGTGGACGCAGGGGTCTGTCAGGTTCGACCTGCAGAGATCGCCATGGTGCCGATCCGTTATCAGGAGCAGCGATTCGGGGTGCTGGTGGTGGCCTCGTTACAAGCACTCAGCGAGAGGAAGACCACCTTCCTGGAGAAGCTTTCCCTGGAAATGGGCGCTGCCCTGAACCACATCGCTCAGAAAGAAAACCAGCAAATCATGGCCGTTGAGTTGCGCAAACAAAGCGAAGAACTGCTGGAGAGAAATCAGTTGCTACGCATGGCGGATCAGGCCAAGTCCGACTTTCTGGCCAACATGTCCCATGAGTTGCGTACCCCCCTGAATGCCATTATTGGTTTTTCCGAGTTGTTGAAGGATGGCGTCATGGGCGATCTTAGCCCTGAACAAAAAGATGCCACCGCGGATATTTTTGAAAGCGGCCAGCATCTCCTCTCTCTCATCAACGATATTCTGGACCTCTCTAAAGTGGAGGCGGGGATGATGAAGCTGGAGTTGGAAGCGACGAACCTCCACGATTTGCTCCAGGGCTCTTTGGGAATTGTCAGGGAAAAGGCGGTGGCCCATCAGATATGCCTGAACCTCGAAGTGGAACCAGATTTTCCTCCCGTTTACCTGGATGCGCGCAAGACCAAGCAGATTCTGTACAACCTGCTGTCCAACGCGGTGAAATTTACTCCCGATGGGGGTCAGATAACGCTTTGCGGGCGCAAAAGAGGCGATTTATCGGGCCCGGAATTTGCCGCCTACCCCAGTTGGCTGGAAATCAGTGTAACCGATACGGGTATCGGTATCGCCAAAAAAGACCAGGGTCGGCTTTTCAAACCCTTTGTCCAGGCTGACAGCGGTTTGGATCGTCGCTATGAAGGTACCGGCCTCGGTCTTTCCCTCGTCAAACGTCTTGCAGAACTGCACGATGGGCAAGTAACCATGGAAAGTACGCTTGGGGAAGGATCGACCTTTCATGTCTGGATTCCCTGGCGAGAGGAGGCCGTTCTTGCAGAGGCGGATCCCGTGAAGGCGGTTTTTGCCTCCCAAATCGATCGCTCCGCCTTGGTGGTAGAGAATGATGCTGCTACCGCGACCCTCCTGCAAGGTTACTTGAGAAGTGACGGATTTCGCGTGCGCTGGGCTCGCGACTCTGTTGGCGGTTTAAATATGGCGCGTGAAGAGCGTCCGGATCTCATCATTTTGGAGATGAATCTGTCAGGCAAGGACGGCTGGGATTTTCTCGCGGCCCAGCGCCAGGATGATCGTCTGGCCACCATTCCGTTGGTAATTACCAGTATGGATTCAGAACAGGGTTCGGGCTTCTCCCTCGGGAGTGTTCAAGTGCTGCAGAAACCCGTCGAAATGGAACGTCTGGAAGAAATTCTGCGAAAACTCGGGTTTGTGGTGACCAAACAGAATCGCCCCGTGATCCTGGTCGTCGATGACGATGCGCGGGCGGTGGAAATCATTAACCGCCAGCTGAGCAACAGTGGTTACGAAGTCATCAGTGCTTACGGTGGGCGAGATGCCGTGACCATGGCAGAACATCTTCATCCCGATCTGATCCTGCTGGACCTGATGATGCCGGAATTCAACGGCTTCGACGTCGTGGACGCGCTGCAGAAAAATCCAAGCATGGCGGCCATCCCGGTTTTGGTTTTGACGGCTAAAATCATTACGCCAGAGGATCGCCGTCGTCTGAATGGACATATACTGAAGATCATGGAAAAGGCCGGTTTCCGGCGCGACCAATTCCTCGGGGAGGTGCGCCGCGCCTTGAGCACCGCCCATTCCCGCCAAGGGGAAGGCCGTGCCTAAGCGAATTCTGATCATTGAAGATAATATGGTCAACTATAAGCTTGTGGGTATTATCTTGCGTAAAGCCGGCTATGAAATTCTACATGCGGGCGATGCAGAACAGGGAGTTGCCACCGTCCGTGCTGAACATCCAGACCTCGTTCTTATGGACATTCATCTGCCTGGCATGGATGGGCTGACAGCGATTCGCATCCTAAAGGGAGATTCCGCGACGCAGCGAATTCCCATTCTGGCTCTCACGGCACTGGCTATGAAAGGGGATGAGGAAAGCATTTTTGCCGCTGGTTGTGATGCTTATCTCAGTAAGCCGATAGGTCATCAGGCGCTTATAGATATTGTAGGCCGTTTTGTTTTGCCGCAAGAGGAAGCCGATGCCTGAACAGCGTGCCATGATCCTGGTAGTGGATGATGAAGGGAGTAGCCGTCGTCTGCTCACGGCTTTGTTGCAGAACGATGGTTATGAGGTGCTGGCGACGTCCAGCGCTCAGGAGGCATTGGAGCGGCTTCCGGACCGCCGACCGGACTTGATACTCACGGATGGTATGATGCCTCAGATCAGTGGGTTCGAACTGGCGGCGCGTCTCAAGGCAGACTCCCGCTATGCTCACTTACCCATCATCGTCGTCACGGCCCTTGATGACCGCGAAACACGTTTGCGCGCCTTGGAGGCGGGCGTAGATGACTTCCTCGGCAAACCGATAGACCGAGCGGAATTGCGCGTGCGAGTACGCAATATCCTGCGGCTCAAGGATTATGGCGACCGAATTCAACGGAACAATGAAATTCTGGAAACCACCGTACGGCAGCGCACGGCCCAGTTGCACGATAGCTATTTGCATACTATCGACGTTCTTTTGCGCGCCGCTGAGAAAAAGGACGAAGAAACGGGGGCTCATATTCAGCGCATCGCCTATTACTGTAAGGAGATGGCACAGCAACTGGGCATGGGGAAAGATTTTGTCGACCTCATTTTTGTGGCGAGCCCTATGCACGATGTGGGAAAGATTGGGATTCCCGATCAGATCCTGCTGAAACCTGGTCCTCTGGATGTTGCGGAATGGGCCGTTATGCGTACGCACACCACGATTGGCGCCAATATTATTGGCCAACACAACATTTCTCCCGAGTTACAGATGGGATGGGAAATCGCTCTGGGTCACCATGAACGATGGGATGGAAGTGGTTATCCTTTCGGTAAAAAGGGCAATGAGATCCCTCTGCCTGCGAGGATGATGGCACTGGCCGACGTCTATGACGCCTTACGAAGCAAGCGCCCTTATAAAGAACCATTTAATCATGAAAGAGCAATGGATATTATTGTAAAGGGAGATGGGCGGGTTAAACCAGAGCATTTCGATCCTGATATTTTAGCCGTATTTCCTCGCGCCGCCTCCAGCTTTGCGGAGTGCTACGCCGCATTAACCGATTGCAACGTCCCGATGGATGGGTAGTCGCTACTTGGAGTTGTTGCCAGGCGGTTGACCAATGTGTGTGGCACAGAAACCAGAAAATACCCACCGGCAAAGCCGATGGGTATTTGCGATTGCTAAGCCCGCAAATGTCAGAACGCAACAAACGCGGTAATTGCAATCTCATTGTCGGCGGCATTGGCGACACTTTCAGGCAATGCTCTTTGTGCAGGTGGGATGCTCGACAGATTAGGTATTTTCACGCTTCTGGCAAAATAGTCAACCATGACCCGGGTAAACTTTGTAATATGATATTGGCCACCAATCGCCCAGGTTTTGAATACTCTCTCCTGTGGAGCGATATTGGGTAGCCGGTCATAGAAGTCATAGCGCAGATCAAGTTCTAACCGGTTGGTCACAAAAAAACCGCCGGAAACGTAATATCCACTAGCCTTATTCTGGCTTCCAGGATAAACCTGGGATTCCGTAAGCGCAGGTGGTGCCGCTAGATAGGTGTTAAATACCGCAGGAGCATCAATCATCCCGGAACCGCGCATATATTCAAACTTTGCCCATCTTCCCCAACGGTGCATGTATCCCTGCGTATACGTTAAGCCAAGGCCTTCTCTGGTCATGGAGTAAGATTGTCCGTTAAAAATAGGGTTCGCATGCTGATACCAGAGGAATCCCGTCACATCACTGCGGAATGGCCCACGATCAGGTCCAAATCCCTTTAAAAGGTAGGATGCCTGCACACGCCCGGCAACCAGTGGTCCGTTTGAGCTGTTAGTCGCTGTCAGTCGCCCAAAGTTGCCGACCATAATCCCATATGCGTACTCCATATTCCCTGCACGAAACCAGTCCATTACTTCTGCGCCAGGATACCGGAAGGCATTATTCCCCAATACGTTGGTCCCAGGGACAGAATAGCTGCCGTATGGACCTGACGTATACGTGGTGTTTGCAGAATAAAACGGCTGCAATATTAGCTGTTGGGTGACCGTAGTATAATTAAATCCAAATGCAAAGTTTGGGTATCCCTGCATGGCTTCTTCTGCCCCGGGCGCGCGTATGATACCCGCTTCAATGCGGGCGCCAGGTATATAACTAAATGTAGCGTGGGCATCCATAAGCTGCGGCGTATAGTTGCCGCCGATGTGCGTAAACTGGTTGTTTCCAAACTCGCCGGCCATCATGTATGAAATATGCTTATTGATGTTCCCTCGCAGCATAATGTGCGCGAAGAGAATATTAAATGATTTGCTGGAGGTGTCTTGTGGAGCCACCAAGTTGATTTTCGGGATCTGGCCGTTTGCTGCTGCGGTTCCATTCATATACTTGTATAGCGGAATAATAAACCCGCTGAGGTGCACGAGCGGTGCTTTTGGTGGAGAAATGCCCTCCAGCTTGAACCAATTTGCAGCGCTGGCCGATTCTATTGACCCTGTAGCCAGGGCCGCGCAGGCAAGCGCACAACGGATAAATTTTACTGTTCTTTTGTCCTTCCTCATCTCTATCTCCTTTAGGCATCGCGCTAAGCGTGCTCATTTAGTTGTCTGCATCAGATGTTCTAAAACGGCCCCTTGGTCCTTCATTACATGGCGGCCGTCATAGCCAGAGCGGAGTTTCTCAACTGCTTGTATAAAATGGAGAATATCCATGTTATCTGACAAACCGACAACATGGATATAAATGTTAACTGTTAGGGTTTACCGTTTTTAACGGCATCGCCATGATCCAGTCCCAGGAGCTGGTAAGGTAGACGGTGCCGCCAACGATTACCGGACTTTCGATACCGAACTGGCCACCTATGTGATGTTGATGAAGTTCCTTGCCGGTCGCAGGATTGACAACAAAGATATATTGTCCGGTAGTTATGTACAGTAATCCGTGGTAATAGGTCGGAGCGGCACGCCCCGCGCCTGCGGCGACTTTTGTTGGGACATGCCATGTCCACAATAGTTTGCCGGTTTTTAATTCATAGGCCTGATAGGTCGATGCCACTGGATTGCCAACATATACGATGTTGTCATGGATCATTGGCACGCCCCCTTTAAATGCGGGGATCTTTGCTCCGCTGCCCATGCTTCTGGTCCAAAGCACCGCACCTGTCTTGGCATCAAATGCGCGAATAACGTTGCCGAATCTCGCCTTTTTATTTGCTTGTGGCGTCGTTGTAGCGTCAAGCACCACGACACCGTCAGCCGCCGCCGGGGAAACGTCACCAATGCCCGTATTGCTCGCACCCGGTATCGTGCCCTTCCATACGACATGCCCGTTTGACTCGTTCAGGCAATAAAGGTATGGCTTGATGGCCATGGCAAAATAAATGTTGTGATCATAGGCCGTCACGCTGGACATGTTGTCCATACCGCCAACATGGGTTTTCCACAGCTGCTTTCCGGTGGTGGCATTGATACCAAACGCATTTCCGGCGCCATCCGCTATAAACAATAGGTGGTTATCATAGGCTGGGGTCGCCATGGTTTCGCCCGGTGTGGGAAAGTACCAAAGGAGTTTTCCATTCTCTCGATTAAGAGCATATATTCCGTTAAAACTTACATTCAGTCCGCGCGCCGAGGCCGATGGACTATGGGCGTATCGGATGACGTTCGCGAAGTTAAATCCAACGCTGCCCGCTGATAAATATACCGTATTTCCAACTACCAGCGGATTTCCCATCAAATTATTTCCGACCGGGCTCGCCCGCCATATCAGTTTCCCGGTTTTCGCATTAACCGCATATGCAAACATGTCATCGCTTTCTGCATAAACAACGCCTTTGACAACAGAAGGTCCCAGCGCATTGCCATAAAATTGGGTTTGCGTTACGGCAGCTTCTGCCATCCCATAGGTTTTATGCCCGAACGGCGGGCTGGTCAGCGGCCATGCGCGGGCTTCCGGAAACGACCATGATACGCCGTCCTTAATCCATTTCGGCGCATTGTTAGACACCGGGAACGCGGCATTGTGAGCAGGGTTAGCGTATGCGTGTGTCCATTCGGATGGGCCAACCGTTGCATCTACTCCAGAGGGTGCGTTTTCCGGGTGAGATACCGTCCGATATGGGCCTGTTGAATCCATAGGAACAGCGACCGATGCTGACGCCAAAGGCACGCAGCCAAAAATGGCTAACAACATTGAAGACAAAAGAATTGTGTTATATGGAATGTGTTTCTGTACAATACGCGGCATGTGAGACCTCCGGAAATGAAAACAGGAATCCTGTCGCAGCATAGATGATGTGTGTACTAGGAGACCTATAAAGCGCATTTCCCCCTATAGATTCTCAATTCTCACTCTACATAAAAGGCTACGGCCACAATCTATAGCATGTATCGTGCCAGCCATATGAAGGCTGGCAGACTGCTGTTTTGTTGCAAGATTATTATGATGAATATGGTCGAAGGGCGCGCGAATGAACCAAACGGCGCATCTGAACGAAGTGGTTGTGCCAAAAGGGCCAGCGAGTGTCTATCCAGTCACGTTTGTGCACGCCAAAGTAGTGGGGCATGCCGGCAGCCCGACACCCCCGGGGCGGGGGGGTGATCGGTGCTGCCGTAAAGCAGGTCAGCAGGCTGGGTTCGGGTCGTTGACATGAAGTCGTCCCAAGACGACCATCTAACCGCGGTGCTTATTCCTTCTCGCCGCCCAGCAAATCCTCGTGGTCGCCGATGAGCCCGAGATTTTTCATGCGGGTGCGCAGTTGCTTGCGGCTGATGCCGAGCAGAATGGCGGCCTGGCTCTGGTTGAAGTGGGTCTTGTTCAAGGCGGAAACGACCGCCTCGCGTTCTACCGCGTGCAGGCCATAAGCCCCACCGGCAGGGGGGGGGCTCTCCGTCTCCGCGATACGCATCTCATTGGGGAGATCGGTCGCCAGTATGGTGCCGCTCCGATTGAGCACCACCAGCCGCTCGACGATGTTCTCGAGTTGGCGGATGTTGCCGGGCCATGAATATGCCCTGATGGTGGCCAGCGCCTGGGCATCGATATCCATTTCAGGCCTTCCGACGGCGGCGCAGACCCGGCGTAGAAAATGGCGCGCGAGAGGGGCGATGTCCTCACGCCGTTCGCGCAGCGGCGGGATATGCAGCGGGATAACATTCAGACGGTAATACAGGTCTTCCCGGAAGCGGCCTTCTTCCACTGCTTTGGCGAGGTCCATGTGGGTCGCGGCAATGATGCGGGCCGAGAGGCGCAAGGGCTGGTGCCCGCCAAGGCGCGTGTATTCCCGCTCCTGCAGGGCCCGCAGCAGCTTGACCTGCATGGGTAGCGGCATATCGCCGACCTCGTCCAGAAAAAGCGTGCCTTCGCCCACCATTTCCAACTTCCCCGCCTGAGTGCGCAATGCGCCGGTAAAGGCGCCCTTCTCGTACCCGAAGATTTCGCTTTCTACCAGATTCAGGGGGATGGCCCCGCAGTTGAAAGCAATAAAAGGCGCATGGGCCCGCGGCGAGGCGATGTGTAGCGCCCTGGCAACCAATTCCTTGCCGGTCCCCGACTCCCCGGTGATCAGTACGCTGGAAACGGCTGGCGCGATGAGGTCAATCATCTCCAGCATCTCGAAGGTGCCTAGGCTTTCCCCGATGATGCCGTGGCGCGGCAGGTCCGGGCGGTGAGGCGGTATGGCGTGGCCGCGGCGGCTCAGGGCTTGGCGAATGACCGCGACAAGTTCCCCTTCATCCACCGGTTTGGTCAGGTAATGCTCCGCGCCCGCCTTGATGGCCTGTACCGCTTGTTCGATTTCGCCATAGGCAGTGGCGATCAATACCGGAATTTCGGGCCAGCGTTCCTTGATGTGCCTGAGCAGATCGGTGCCGCTCATGCCCGGCAAACGCTGATCCGTAAGGACCAGCGCAGGAATATCCCGAGCCATGACCGCCAGCGCCTCTTCCGCCCTTTCGGTTTGTATGGTCGAGAATCCCTCGGCCTCCAGGATGGCGGCGAGTACACTGCGCAGATTTTTTTCGTCCTCGACGATGAGAATTTTCTGGGATGGCATGCCGATGGCTTTTTTATACCTCTAAAATGACGATACCGGTGCGTGGGGCATCAATCGGAACGTTGCGGGGGCAGGCAGAGCGCGAATTCCGCTCCCACATCCCGTGGACGCAGTTCCACTTGGCCGTCGTGAACCATCATGATCTTGGTGACCACCGCCAGCCCAAGGCCGCTACCCTTCGCCTTCCCTGCGGTCACATAAGGCTTGAAAATGTCACTGACCCGTTCCGGTGGTACCCCTGGGCCATTGTCCACAACCCCGGTCACGAATTGCCCGTTGCTTTCGCGCCGACCGTATAAGGTAATGCAGCCACCATGGTTCGGCAAGGCTTCGACAGCATTGAGCAGCAGGTTGCTGATGGCCTGCTCCAGCAACTGAGGATCGACGATGACCTGCAGGGATGGAAGGCAGTCTATCGTAAGGGTAATATTTTTGGCCTCCAAATCCGTCGCGTGCCGCTTGCTGCTGCGTAAGAGCAACTCCAGCGCCGATACTTCTGTGAGCTGTATATGGTAAGGGCGCCCGAAATCCAGAAACCCCTGGGTCATGTCATACAGTCGCTGGACCTCTTCTTCGATGATATTGATGAAATCCTGCCGGTTCACCGGCTGCTCGTAGCGGACCAGGTATCGCGCTGCACCGCGCAAGGACGAAAGGGCGTTGCGGATCTCGTGAGCCACCTGGGCCGACATCTCTCCAATCGTGGCCATGCATTGCATCGCCTGTTGCCTTCGATGCAGCTGGTTGAGTTCCATAAGATATTGCTGTAGCCGCTGTTCCAGCCGCTTGAAGCCTTCCTCCAGGTGCGTCATCTCGTCGCCATCCGCCGGAACGGAAGGATACGGCGAGAAACTGTCGACATGGAGCCGCGACTCCATGTCTGCCATCTTCTGCGAGAGGCGCAAGATGGGGCGGGTGAAGGCCTTGCCAATCAGCGATGCACCGATGAGGCCAAGGAAAGCCGTAATAAGGCCAAGAAAGGAAAGACGCCTAATCGCAAGGTCCATGCGGGTACTCACCATGTTTTGGATAGCGTCATTATTGGGATGCAGGCGGACATAGCCTAGCATATGCGACCCAACCCGGATGGGGGCCGTAAATTCCTCGCGCCCCGAGCTTGGCGGCACTGGCCGATGTCGGCCGATCGCGGTTAACTGTGTACTCGCGATTATTACGCCTTGCTGATTTATGATGATTGCATCACGGATCAGCGGATTGCTTTCAACCTGCTTAATGAGCTTGAACAGCGCGCTCCCATCGTTGAGTAATAGAGGGCCTGCGGCATCGTGGGCAAGTCCGCGGCTGAGGTGGATAACCTTGCTATGAATCCGCCCCTCCATAGTTTGTTCGACGGCGGTGTACAGAAACAGGACGATTGTTCCATAGATGCCAGCTATGAGCATGAGCACGAAGATCATGCTTTTGGAACGCAGGCTCAAATGGCGCCAGAAATTAAGGGCCATGGCGCGACTGAGGTGTGCAGTCAATAGTAGACACTCCTGTTTCAATCAGCCCGCTCAGTTTCGCTGATCTGCCTGATGATTACGGCAGAGACCAGACAGCCAAGGCGTGCGTGACGCCGTTGGTTGTTATGGAAAACCTCGGTTGACAGAAATCCTCTCGATCGTTTTGGTGCGGCACTGAATTTTTGTCTGAGTACCTAAGGATTGCCAAGAAGAGATTGACTACTAGCTGATTTATTTGGTGGCGCTTCAGGGACTCGAACCCCGGACACGCGGATTATGATTCCGCTGCTCTAACCAGCTGAGCTAAAGCGCCGTGAGCCGCAAATTAAAGCCCTAACCGGTGCGTCTGTCAAGGGCGTGCAGAGGACATCTACCCGTTGTCATCAGCGCAGCAACCGGCGACTGAATAGACGCCACGCAAGCCCATAGGCCGTCAGAGTGTACAGCAGCAGCACGCCCGTGTGGTAAAGCACTTCATGAGGCAGGTGTCCGGTGAGCAGCGGCCGCAGCAGGGCCACCGCATGAGTCAGGGGCAGCACCTGTGCCACTTGTTGGGCGAAGGGTGGCAGCGAATGGAGCGGATAAAAAACGCCACAAAAGAGAAACATCGGCGTCACTGCCAACGTGAAATAATACATGAAGAAATCATAACTGCGCGCCAGCGCCGTCATGACCAGCGCCAATGCACCAAAACTCAGCCCCGCCAGCAAAATGACCGGCAGCGCCAGGAACACCCAGGGGCCTTGTATGGCGCCAAAAAAGCTGGCCACGATGATAATAGCCACGGCGCTGATCAAGCCCTTCACGGCGCACCAAAGCACCTCGCCGGTGAGAATATCGCTGACCCGCAGAGGGGTGGCCAGCATCGCTGCGTAGGTGTGCTGGGCGCTCATCCGGGTAAAGGCTGAGTACAGACCCTCGAAGCTGGCCGTATTCATCACACTGCTGGCGACAATACCAGAGGCGATGAAGGTAATATAGGGCATTCCGTCCATCCGCCCGACGAAGTGCCCCAAACCATAACCCAGCGCCAGCAGATAAAGGAGCGGGTCGCCAAAGTTGCCGAGCAGGCTCGGCACCAGCAACTTGCGCCAGACGCCCAAGTTGCGCTGCAAAACGGCCAGCGCACCGGTCCCCGGTAATATCTCGCCAATCGGCATTATTCGCTCTCTTCCCGCAGGTCGCGTCCCGTCAGGCGCAGGAACACATCCTCCAGGCTGGCGGGACGCTGTATCCAGCGATAGGCGGGATCCTCCGCAAAGTGCATCAGCAGCGGACTCAAATCCGTCCCATAGCAGATCAGGGTGTCGCCCACGCGCTCACTGACGCTCACCCACTGGTGATGCAGGTCCTGCGGGTCGGGAAGTTCACCGTCCACCCGGCGCAATTCGACGACGCCCCCAGGGATATGGGTGGCGATCAGGCCGCGCGGACTGTCTTCCGCCAGAATCCGGCCATGGTCGATGATCCCGACTCGGTCTGCCAGACGCTCCGCTTCGTCCATATAATGTGTGGTCAGGAGCAGGGTGGTGCCTTGCCGCCGTAGTTCGCGCAGGCGCTGCCAGATGAGATGACGGGCCTGGGGGTCGAGTCCGGTGGTGGGCTCGTCCAGCAGCAGCAGTTTGGGGGCGTTAATCAGGGCACGGGCGATGGTCAGGCGGCGTTGCATACCACCGGATAGCGAGTGGATCGGTTGTGCGGCATAGTCGCTGAGGGCCATAAACTCCAGCAATTCGGCACTGCGCTGGCGGATCAGTGCTTTCGGCAGGCCGAAGTAGCGGCCGTAGGTCCAGAGGTTTTCCTGCACGGTAAAATCGGGGTCCAGGTTGTCCGTTTGGGGCACCACCCCCATGTCTGCCCGCGCCGCTCGCCCCATTGCTGCGAGCACCCGACCACCGATGCGAATCTCGCCGTCATCAGTGGGCGTCAGCCCCTGAATTGCCCGCACCGTGGTACTCTTGCCCGCCCCATTGGGACCGACCAGGGCGAAGCACTCCCCGGCGGCAACGGCAAAGTCTACCCCGCGCAGCACCTCGCGTCCGCCATAACGCTTATGCAGTACCCGTAGTTCAAGAAAAGCTGGATTCATGACAGGGGTCACGGACGCCTATCTCGCTTTCTTCGTCATTGAGGGAATGTAACAGCGCCGCCTGCAGAACATTCAGTTGACCATGAAAAAAGTGATCTGCGGGAAGCATGATCTTCCTGGGTTGAACGGGCAGGGTGTCAACCCAATTTTCCACGCTCGCGGCGGGTACCAGTTCGTCCAGTTCGCCTTGAATCAGGGTCCACGGACAGGAAGGCGCTGGCAGAACAGTGAAATCAAAGAGATTAACGGGCGGGGCGACGGTCAGGAGACGGCTGATGCGGGGATGACGGTGTACGCTGCGATAGGCCACATAGGCTCCGAAGGAAAATCCGGCCAGCCAGATATCGAAGCCGGGGCGGCGCTCCTGCACCCAGTCGAGCACCGCCAGGCAATCCTCGGTTTCACCACGACCATCGTCATAGACGCCGCCACTCTCGCCCACTCCGCGGAAATTGAAACGCAGTGAGGGGATGCCTAACTGGTTGCAGGTTCTGCTGAGATAATGCACGACCTTATTATTCAAGGTGCCACCATAAAGGGGGTGCGGATGGAGAATGACCGCCACCGCGCCGCGCGTCTCCTTATCGGGGCACGCCGTGATGCCCTCCAGCATGCCCGCCGGGCCAGGAATAATAACGCGCTGGCCTACACATTCCAGGCTGGCGAGTTCGCCGCCATCGTAGAGGTGACTCCGGTCGATAGGCAGCATCAGATCCGCAGCCGTTCGACGGGCAGGCCGTCGCGCAGGTGGGAGTCGACGATTTCGCGCACATCATCGGCATCTACATAGGTGTACCAAACGGCATCAGGATAGACTACGGCAACCGGCCCATCGCTACACCGTCCCAGACAGCCGCAGCGGTTTACCCGAACGCGTTTTTCGCCATGGATACCGAGGGTTTTGGCGTGCTTCCTGGCCACGTGAAACATTTCTTCGGCGAGGCCGCTGTTATTGCAGGCCTGCTCGCCGTTGTCACGATGATTCAGGCAAAGAAACATATGCCGTTGATAGAAAGCACCTTCCATTAGCGTTGACCCCCTCTTCATTCAGGGACATCATACCCGAATTAGCCCTTACTGACAGCGTGCGGAGATGCCATGCTCAGCGATCAAGTCATCGCCAACATCGATAATGCCTTGCGTACCCTGACCGGGCGGCAGATTGGCAGCGATCGGCCATATCCGGGCAAGGGCGTTCCCGACGCAGTCCTGCGTCCCTGGGAACGACAGCGGGCCGGACGCATGATGCGGGTCAACCATGCGGGCGAGATCATGGCACAGGCGCTATATACGGGGCAGGCGACCGGCACCGATGACCCTGAGTTGCGCGAGCAACTACAGCGGGCGCGAACCGAAGAAGAAGACCATCTGCGTTGGTGTGAAGCCCGCCTGCGGGAGCTCAACAGTCGCCCGAGTCTGCTCGCCCCACTCTGGTATGGGGCGGGCTGGGGCATGGGTTTTCTGGCCGCCCGTCGCGGTCGCGCCAGCAATCTCGGCTTGGTCGTCGCGGTGGAAAATCAGGTGGAAGAACATCTCAACAGCCATCTGGATGAACTCCCGGCCGATGATGAGCGCAGTCGAGCCATTGTGGCGCAGATGCGGGACGACGAAGTTGGGCACGCCGAAAAAGCGGAAGAACTGGGTGCAGAAAAACTGCCCATGCCAGTACGTCTGGCTATGGGAATCTTTTCAAAAGTTCTGACCCAGGGAGCGCTCTGGATATAATCGCTTAGGAGGGGGCGCTGCTGGATGCCCGGACCGGACGCATGTTCAATTCCGTGCCGCCCGGTAAATGAATGCGATAACGACCAGCACGTACGGCCTCCGCCATGCTGCCAATGGTCTGCTTGTTGAGCAGGTCGATCACCTCGGCCTTGAGCGGTTTCCACTGAGTATGCACGGGGCAAGCGGTTTCATCGGCGCAGGTCTTGAGGCCCAGTACGCAGCCCTGACCAAAGGGTTGGCCTTCCACGATCTCGACGATGTCGAGGATGTTCATCTGCTCCGCGCCAGGACGCAGGACAAAACCGCCGCCGCGACCCTTGAAGGAGTCCAGCACTCCGCGCTTAGCAAGATCCTGCAGGATCTTCGCCAGATACTGTGCAGGTACTCGCAAATAATCGGAGATGTCCCGACTCAGCACCGGTTCTCCGGGCTGCTGCGCGGCCAGATAAATCAGGGCCTGTAAGGCATATTCGCTGGTTTTACTCAGTAGCATAACGGTATCCTCAGCATTCTTCTCGAATTTCATAGTCATGGGTGATCACCGCGGTTTTGCTCAGCATGATGCTCGCCGAGCAATATTTTTCTGCGGACAGATCAATGGCGTGGGCTACTCGCTTGGGGTCGAGCGCCTTGCCGGATACCACAAAATGCAGATGAATCTCGGTGAATACTTTGGGCTCTTGATCCGCACGCCGGGCACTTATTTCTACGATACAGTCGCGGATATCCTGCCGTGACTTCTGGAGGATCATGACCACATCAATGCTGGAGCAGCCGCCCAATCCCATCAACAGGAGTTCCATGGGGCGCGGCCCGAGATTACGCCCGCCAATCTCGACGGAACCGTCCATGACCAGGGCGTGACCGCTATCGGCTTCAGCGACAAAACTCATCTGCTCAGGACCCATCCACTGTACACGTGCCTTCACAAACCACTCCCTATTCCCGGAAAGTACAGAATCCCATTTAATGACAATCAACTAGCCGTGTAAACTACATTTAGTCAAAAAACAGACGTTGCAGGGCATCTCCCGGTTGCGCGGCGCGCATAAATGCCTCGCCGACAAGAAAGGCGGCTACCCCCGCAGCGCGCAGGGTCGCCACCTCTTCACTGCGGCGAATGCCACTTTCGGTGACAACGATCCGTCCCTCGGGAATCTCCGGCAGCAGTTTCAGTGTGGTTTCAATCTCGGTGACAAAGCGCCGCAGGTCCCGGTTATTGATGCCGATTAATGGCGTACGCAATTTTAATGCGCGTCGCAATTCGGCACCATCGTGCACCTCTACCAGTACCGCCATACCCAGGCTCTGTGCGGTGGTTTCCAGGTGCTGTAGTTCGGCATCGCTCAGGGCAGCGACGATGAGCAGGATGGCATCGGCGCCGATGGCGCGTGCCTCCCAGACCTGATACGGGTCGATACAGAAATCCTTGCGCAGTACCGGCAGTGTGCAGGCCTCGCGGGCGGCGGTCAGATAGAGGTCAGCACCCTGAAAGTAGTGTTCATCGGTCAGGACCGACAGGCAGGCCGCCCCATGGGCCGCGTAATCCTGGGCAATGGTCACCGGGTTGAAGTCCTCCCGGATAACCCCCGCCGACGGCGACGCCTTCTTGATCTCGGCAATGACGGCCGCCTGACCGCGGGCGATTTTGGCCTGAATGGCGCCGATGAAGTCGCGGGGCGGCGCCGCCAGGGCCACTGCCGCCTGCAACTCCGGGAGACCCAGGCGAGTCTGGCGCTCTACTAACTCCTCTCGCTTGCGGGCAATAATTTTTTGAAGTATGTCGGTCATGTCCTATCCCTGTGGAGTCCTGCCCAGCAATGTCTGCCATTTGTCCCAGGCGGCGCCGGAATGGAGCACAGCCTGGGCGACTACCACGCCGACAGCCATATCGGGGACCACGTCTGCCGCATAGAGCGCGGCTCCGGCATTGAGCAGGACGACGTCGCGACGCGGGCCGGGGCGATTCTGTAACACCTCTTCTGCCGCTGTCAGTGCCGCCGCCACACTGTCGATTTGCAGGGTCGACAATGGTGCTCGCGACAACCCGAAATCCTCGGGCTGAATTCGGCTGCGGCTGATCACGCCGTCTTTTAATTCAGCCACATCCGATGGCCCGGATAGGCTGATTTCGTCCAGACCGTCATGACCATGGACCACCAGGACGTGATGCGATCCCAGTTCCCGCGCCGCCTCCGCCAGAGGGGTCAGCCAGCGCTCGGCATAAACGCCAAGCACTTGATGCGGAGCCCCTGCCGGATTGCTCAGTGGTCCCATGAGGTTGAAGAGAGAGCGGATGGCGAGTTCCTTGCGCGGACCGGCGGCGTAACGCATGGCACCATGGTGCGCTGGAGCAAAAAGAAAGCCGATGCCGATGCGTTCAATGCTTTTGGCGACGTCTTCAGGGCTCATGTCCATGGGCAAACCCGCGGCTTCCAGCACATCGGCGCTACCGCTACGGCTGACCATGGAACGGTTGCCGTGCTTGGCCACTCGTGCCCCGCCAGCCGCCGCCACCACGGCAGACACCGTCGATATGTTGAAGGTGCTCAGGGCATCGCCGCCAGTGCCACAGGTGTCCAGCAGGTGATCGGTGGAGACCTGTACCCGCGTCATGCAGGCGCGCAAGGCCTGGGTGGCACCCACCAGTTCCTCGACTCGCTGCCCTTTCATGCGCAGGCCCATGAGCAGGGCGCCGATTTGTGCGGGCGTCCAGTCCCCGGCCATGATGCCGGCGAAGACCGTTTGTGCCTCTTTGCGCGACAAGTCCTGCCCCGCCACGATTTGCTCCAGTATGTCCCGGACGATCATCGTGCGTCGCCTTGCAGAAAGTGTTGCAGCAAGGTCTTGCCGTGCTCACTGAGAATGGATTCGGGGTGAAACTGTACGCCCTCCACATCCAGGCTGCGGTGGCGCAAGCCCATGATTTCTCCTTCTGCGGTCCAGGCCGTTACCTCCAGCGCTTCGGGCAGTGAGTCGCGCTCGACGATCAGGGAGTGATAGCGGGTGGCGGCGAAGGGGTCCGGCAAATCCCGGAATATCCCCTGGCCCTGGTGAAAAATGGGCGAGGTTTTGCCGTGCATCACCTGCGCCGCGCGGACGACCTTGCCGCCGAAGGCCTGACCGATGGCCTGATGCCCGAGGCAGACCCCCAGCAAAGGGATCTTCCCGGCGAAATGATGAATAACGTCCAGAGAGATACCCGCCTCGTTAGGGGTACAGGGGCCGGGCGAAATGCAGATGCGGCTGGGCGCCAGTTTCTCAATGGCCGCCACGTCGATGGCATCATTGCGCTCGACCCGCACTTCCGCCCCCAGTTCGCCGAAGTATTGCACCAGGTTGTAGGTGAAGCTGTCGTAGTTATCAATCATGAGTAGCATGATCTGCCCTCCCTTCGGGGTCGAGACCGTTTTCGGCCAGTGCTACGGCGCGGAACATGGCGCGGCGTTTGTTCATGGTTTCTTCCCACTCCGCCGCGGGCTCCGAGTCGGCGACAATGCCGCCGCCCGCCTGGATATGCAGCATGCCATCCTTGATGACGGCGGTGCGAATGGCGATGCAGGTGTCCATGTTGCCATTCCAGCCCCAGTAGCCCACCGCTCCGGCATAGACGCCACGCGCTACCGGCTCCACCTCGCGGATGATTTCCATGGCGCGAATTTTGGGCGCACCGGAAACGGTGCCGGCCGGGAAGGTCGCTCGTAAAGCATCCATGGCGTCCAGCTCCGGCCGCAATCGTCCCGTGACTTGTGAGACAATGTGCATGACATGGGAGTAGCGCTCAATATTGAACGAATCGGTCAACTGCACTGAGCCGGTGTTGGCAATACGCCCCACATCATTGCGCGCCAAGTCGATGAGCATGAGGTGTTCGGCGCGCTCCTTGGGGTCGGCGAGAAGTTCCCGTTCCAGCGCCTCATCTTCGGCGCGGGTTCTGCCGCGCGGTCGGGTGCCGGCGATGGGGCGCACCGTGACCTGATCATCTTCGACGCGCACCAGTATCTCTGGCGACGAGCCCACCAGATGAGTATCACCCAGGTCCACATAAAACATGTAGGGGGAAGGGTTGACGCCACGCAAGGCGCGATAGAGATCCAGCGGGTGCGCAGTCAGCGGTGTGGACAGGCGTTGGGAGGGCACCACCTGCATCACATCCCCGGCGCCGATATAGGCCTTGATGGTGCGCACCGCCGCCATATATCCCTCACGACTGAAGCTGGCGGTGAAATCTGCCTCGCGGACGTGTCGGGTGCGCACCGGCGGTGGGGGTGGCAGTGCCGATTCGCGTAGCCGCTGCTGGAGTTGCTGCAGGCGAGCGGCGCCACGCTCCCAGGCATCGGGTTGGGCGGGGTCAACATGCACCAGCAGGCGGAGGGTCCCGCGCAGGTTGTCGAAGATCAGCAGTTCGTCGGCCACCAGTAACTGAATTTCCGGCAGATCCAGTGGGTCGGGCAAGGGGGCGCTGCGGGCGAGGCGGGGTTCGATGTTGCGGACGATGTCGTAGCCAAAATAGCCCACCAAGCCGCCGCTGAAGCGCTCATCGGCATTTTCCAATGGTGCGACGTGGAAGCGCTTGCGGAAGGCACTGATCCATTCCAGAGGGTCCGCCGGGGTCGCCCGCTCGATCTCGACGCCGTCCACATGAACAGTGACAACCCCTTGGGTGACCCGCAATATCTGCTGCGCCGGAAGGCCAATGATGGAATAACGGCCCCATTTTTCGCCGCCCTGCACAGATTCCAGCAGGTAGGCATAGGGACCATCGACCAGTTTGAGATAGGCCGATAAGGGGGTATCGAGGTCAGCGATGACCTCACGGGAAAGGGGTATGCGGTTGTAGCCCTGGCGCGCCAAAGCCTCAAAGGTTGCTTTTGGAATCACGGATTACCTCGTTAGAGCGATAGAAAAGAAGTCACTGCCTTTCAGCAGCAACGCCATCGTCTCTCCCACCGCAGTGTTTTCCGCATGGTACCTCTGATTCCTCGCAAAGCTACGCCAGAATATCCAATAATTCGCTCATGTTGTCCAGTACCGCGTCGGGATCCAGACAGTGGACAGGCTCGTCGCCGTTATAACCGTAGGTCACGCAGGCAATGGGCATACCCGCCGCCCGCGCCGCCTGCGTGTCGTTACGCGAATCGCCGACCAGCAGGCAGTTTCCCACCGACTGATGAAAGTGTTCAGCCGTATGGGTCAGGGGTAATGGATCGGGCTTCTTGCGTGGCAGGCTGTCGCCAGACAAGACCAGTCCGAAGAAATCGTACAGGTTCAATTGCTGGAGCAGCGGCACGGTGAAGGCCGCCGTCTTGTTGGTGATACATACCAGCTCCCGGCCCTGAGCCTGCAAGGCCTCCAGTGTGCCGCGCACCCCCGGGTAGATCACGCTATGGTCCAGCAGATGCTCCCCGTAGTACTTGCTGAAATCGACCATGGCGGCATCCAGTTCCACTTCGCTGGGATCGCTGTGGATCGCCAGCGCGCGGCGCATCAGTTCACGGACGCCGTTACCGATGAAACCACGAATGACCGGCATCTCGGCAGGCGCACGCCCGAGTTTTTGCAGCACATGATTGGCCGCACCGGCCAGGTCTGGCGCGGTATCTATCAGCGTGCCGTCCAGATCGAGCAGGACGACGCGCGCGGTAAACGGTTTGCCAGCGTTCAGCTTTACCATGACTCAGCCCGCCAGAGCTTTGCGGAAAGCGGAGATGGTCGCGGCGTAATCGGGGGTGTTATAAATGGCGCTGCCCGCCACGAAGACGTCGGCGCCGGCGTCGGCGACCCGCCGCACGTTATCCACCTTGACACCACCGTCCACTTCCAGCTCGATGGCCTTGCCTGTGGCCTCAATGCGTTTGCGGATCGCCTCGATCTTGCGCAGGGTGTACTCAATGAAGCTTTGTCCGCCGAAACCGGGGTTGACACTCATCACCAGCACCAGGTCGAGGTTTTCCAGCACATAGTCCAGCACGTTGAGCGGTGTGGCCGGATTGAGGGAAACACCAGCCTTACAGCCCAGGCTGTGGATCAACTGAATGGTCCGGTCCAGATGCAGTGTCGCCTCGGGATGCACCGTAATGATGTCAGCGCCAGCCTTGGCGAAGTCGGGAATGATGCTGTCCACCGGCGAGATCATGAGATGCACGTCCAGGGGTTTTTTGGTGTGCGGCTTGATGGCGGCCGCCACCAGCGGTCCGATGGTCAGATTGGGGACGAAATGGTTGTCCATGACATCGATATGGATGTAGTCGGCGCCCGCCTCATCGACGGCGCGCACTTCCTCACCCAGACGGGCGAAATCCGCCGAAAGGATAGAGGGGGAAATCTTGAACTGAGTCATATTGCCTCCAAAAACAGGGCGAGAGCGCCATGCGCTCTCGCCAGTCAACAGGTCGGTAGCGTGTTTTAGACGCCGGTGACGCGGGGGTCGAGCTCACCCTTGCTATAGCGCTTGAACATGGTATCCAGCGAGATGACCTTGATCTTGCTGGCTTGTCCGGCACAGCCGAAGGCCTCGAAGCGCTGGCGGCAGATATCGCGCATGGCATCAATGGAGGCCGTCAGGAACTTGCGGGGATCGAAGTTCTTGGGGTTTTTGTACAGGCTCTGGCGCACTGCGCCCGTGGCCGCGAGACGCAGGTCGGTATCAATGTTGACCTTGCGTACGCCGTATTTGATGCCTTCCTGAATTTCTTCCACCGGCACGCCGTAGGTCTCGCCGATGTCGCCACCGAACTCATGAATAATCTTCAGCCAGTCCTGGGGCACCGAGCTCGAGCCGTGCATGACCAGGTGGGTATCCGGGATGCGGGCGTGGATTTCCTTGATGCGGTCAATGCGCAGCACTTTGCCGGTCGGCGGCTGGGTGAATTTGTAGGCGCCGTGGCTGGTGCCAATGGCGATCGCCAGGGCGTCCACTTTGGTGGCCTGCACAAAACGGGCGGCTTCTTCAGGATCGGTCAGCATCTGATCATGGGTCAGGCAGCCTTCGGCGCCGACACCGTCTTCCTCACCGGCCAGACCGGTTTCCAGGGAGCCGAGGCAGCCCAGTTCGCCTTCGACGGTGACGCCGACGGCATGGGACATTTCCACAACTCTGGCGGTGACGGTGGCGTTGTAGTCATAGCTGGCGGGGGTCTTGGCATCTTCCAGCAGGGAGCCATCCATCATTACACTGGAGAAGCCGGAGCGGATGGCCTGGATGCAGACCGCCGGGCTCGCGCCGTGATCCTGATGCAGGACAACCGGGATGTCCGGATATTCTTCGATGGCGGCCAGAATCAAGTGGCGCAGAAAGGGTTCGCCCGCATATTTTCGGGCGCCAGCGGAAGCCTGAAGGATGACCGGCGCGTCGACGGCAGCCGCTGCTTCCATGATCGCGCGCACCTGTTCCAGGTTGTTGACGTTGAAAGCGGGGATTCCGTAACTGTGCTCTGCGGCGTGGTCCAATAACTGGCGCAAGGAAACTAGGGCCATAACACTTCTCCTAAACGTGAATGAAAATTGATTGAGTCTTGAGCAATCGTATAGAGGGGTCCCACAAACTGCAAGCGGACCCCGATAGACATCCCAAAGCGAACCAACTCAGCCTCTGTGCGTGACATCACCTACACGCACCAGCTTGAGGGTGTTGGTACCACCGGGGGCGCCCATAGGTTCGCCAATGGTGATGAGAATCAGATCACCATCGCGGACCGCACCCCGCCGCCGCAGTTCGTCCTCTGCCGCCCGCATCACCTGCACGGGATCATCATGGCGACTCTGCGGGAAGTTGACCGGGTGGACTCCGCGATACAAAGTCACCTTGCGCCGCGTATAAACCTGTGGTGTCAGCGCATAGATGGGCACCCGAGGGTTGGCACGGGACAACCATAAGGCGGTAGAACCGCTCTCGGTAAACGCCGCGATGGCCACAATGGGTGAGCGCATGGTGGCCAGAATGGCCGCTGCCGCGATGGTTTCGTCCATCCGCTCCAGGGGCCGGTCGATGATTTGCAGGGTGTTGTTGACCGGCGCCTGCCGTTCGGCCTCCCGACAGGTGCGGTCCATAGCGGCGACGGCCTCCACCGGAAAGGCTCCACTGGCGGTTTCCGCCGACAGCATCACGGCATCGGTACCGTCGAGGACGGCATTGGCGACGTCGGAAACTTCGGCGCGGGTCGGAATCGGCTGATGGATCATGGACTCCATCATCTGTGTCGCCGTAATCGTCAGGCGGTTGTACTTCTGCGCCAGAGCGATAATCCGTTTCTGCACTGGTGGCACCGCCGCATCGCCGATCTCCACCCCGAGATCGCCGCGTGCCACCATGATAGCCTCGGAGACCGCGAGAATCTCTTCAATGGCTTCTACCGCCTCGGCCCGCTCGATTTTGGCGACCAGGGCACCATGACCACCCGCTTCGCGGAAGAGACGGCGGGCTTCTTCCATGTCGGCGGCGCTGCGCGGAAAGGAGACGGCCAGATAGTCGGCCTCCAGGCGCGCCGCGGTGATGATGTCGGCCCGGTCCTTGTCCGTCAGCGCCGGTGCGGTCAGACCGCCACCGGCGCGGTTGATGCCCTTGCTGTTGGAGAGCTCGCCGCCCTGCACCACCCGGGTGTGGATCTCGTGGCCTTGCACTTTTTCTACCCAGAGCACGATCATGCCGTCATTGAGCAGCAGGGTTGCGCCCCGCTCCACATCGCCGACTAGTTGCGGGTAGGTCACGCCAACCCGCGTCTGATCGCCGAGGGCGCAGGTCGTATCGAGGATAAAAGGTTCGCCTTCCTTGAGGTGGATCTTGCCTTCGGCAAATTTACCGATGCGAATTTTGGGTCCCTGCAAATCGGCCAACACACCGATAGCGCGGCCATGGGCGCGCGCCCTTTCCCGGACCATCTCGGCACGCTTGACGTGATCTTCGGGCGCGCCGTGGGAAAAATTGAGGCGGACGACATCGACACCCGCCTCGATCAGGCGATCGATGACCTGCACATCAGAGCTGGCAGGGCCCAGGGTTGCGACGATTTTCGTCCGGCGTATCAAGTGTGTGTACCTCTCGCACGTGCTTCCAGCATGGCTACGGCGGGCAGGGTCTTGCCTTCGAGGAATTCCAGGAAGGCGCCGCCACCCGTACTGATATAAGAAACCTTATCTTCGATGTGAAACTGGTTAATCGCCGCAATGGTGTCGCCACCCCCGGCAATGGAGAAGGCGCTGCTTTCGGCTACCGCCTGGGCAATGGCTTTCGTGCCACCGGCGAAGGCATCAAACTCAAACACGCCTACCGGGCCATTCCAGACGATGGTGCCTGCCTTACGCAGGATTTCGCCCAAGGCCTTGGCGGTATTGGGGCCGATATCCAGCACCATGTCGTCCGCTGCGATATCGTCCACGCCACAGGTTCTGGCAGGTGCCGTAGCCGAAAACGCCTTGGCGACGACGACATCACTGGGCAGTGGCACATCGCCGCCCTTGGCTTTGGCTGCCGCGATGATGGCTTTGGCATCGGGCACCAGATCGGCCTCACAGAGGGATTTGCCGATGGAATGGCCAGCGGCGATGATGAAGGTGTTGGCAATGCCGCCGCCCACCACCAGTTGATCCACCTTGTCCGCCAGGGACTTGAGGATGGTCAGTTTGGTGGAAACCTTGGACCCGGCGACGATGGCGACCAAGGGACGCTGAGGATTCTGCAGGGCCTTGCCCAGCGCTTCCAGTTCATTGACGAGCAGAGGACCAGCACAGGCGACAGGCGCGAACTTGCCGACGCCGTGGGTACTGGCCTGGGCACGATGGGCCGTCCCAAAAGCATCCATCACATAGATATCGCAGAGCGCGGCCATTTTTCTGGAAAGCGCTTCGTCATCCTGGCCTTCGCCCGCATTAAAGCGGACGTTTTCCAGCACGACCACATCACCGTCTTGCAACTGGGCAAGGTTATCCTTGCCGTTATCCAGCCAGTCCCGCACCAAAGGTACATTGCGGTCCAGCAAATGGCCGAGATGGGCGGCGATGGGAGCCAGGCTGGCCTTTTCATCAAAAACGCCTTCCTTGGGACGCCCCAGATGGGACATCAGCATTACCCGTGCGCCGCCGTCCAGCGCGGCGCGAATGGTGGGCAGGCTGGCACGGATGCGGGTGTCATCGGTAATGGTCCCCGCATCATTCATGGGGACATTGAGGTCCTCACGAATCAGTACGCGCTTGCCCCTTAAGGGCAAGTCGGTCATGCGCAAAACATTCATGGCGGGTCCTCCTCTCAGCGGGCCTGACCCATCATGGCGAGGGCGGTATCCACCATGCGGTTGGAGAAGCCCCACTCGTTGTCATACCAGGAGCAGACCTTGACCAGTTTGCCCTTGACCTTGGTCAGGGAGGACTCGTAGGTGGAGGAGTGCGGGTTGTGGTTGAAGTCGATGGAGACCAGAGGCTTGTCGTTGTAGCCGTAGACACCCTTGAGCGCGCCTTGGCTGGCCGCCTTCATCGCCGCATGGATTTCGTCGACGGAGACTTCCTTGCTGACGATACAGGTGAGGTCAACGAGAGAGACGTTCTGGGTGGGCACGCGGATGGCGAAGCCGTCCAGCTTGCCGGCCAGCTCCGGCAGTACCAGGCCGATGGCCTTGGCGGCACCGGTGCTGGTGGGGATCATGCTCATGCCAGCAGCGCGGGCGCGGCGCAGGTCTTCGTGATAGACGTCGATAATGCGCTGGTCATTGGTCATGGAGTGGATGGTGTTCATGGTGCCACCCTCGATGCCGGCCAGATCATTCAGGGTCTTGGCCAGAGGCGCCAAGCAGTTGGTGGTGCAGGAGCCGTTGGAGACGATGTGGTGCTTGGCGGGGTCGAGCAACTGGTGGTTGACGCCGTAGACGACGGTGAGGTCGACCGCATCTTTCGCCGGTGCGGAGATCAGCACCTTCTTGGCGCCGCCCATGAGGTGCAGGGCCGCTTTTTCGCGGGAGGTAAAGAAGCCGGTGCACTCCAGGACTACGTCCACACCCAGATCACCCCAGGGCAGCTTGGAGGGGTCGCGCTCGGCGAGCACCTTGACCCGGTCGTCGCCGATCAGCATGTCGCCGTTGTCCACGTTCACCGCAAAAGGAAATTTGCCATGCACGGAATCATACTGTGTCAGGTGGGCGTTGGTTTCGGGGCTGCCCAGGTCGTTGACCGCGACGATCTGGACCTTGTCAGTCCGGTTTGCTTCGTACACGGCTCGCAGGATGTTCCGTCCGATACGCCCATAGCCGTTAATACCAATACGCAATGCCATAATGTGAACTCCTCAATATTTTAAAATGAATGGGTTACAGTGTTTGGAAACGCGCGACCACGTTATCCACCGTGAAGTTGAACTTCTCGAACAGGATCGGGGCCGGGGCCGAAGCGCCGAAGTGGTCGATACCGATGACCGCGCCGTGCAGGCCCACATACTTGTACCAGAGCCCCGTGGTACCCGCTTCGATAGCGATGCGCTTGGTGATGCTAATGGGGAGGACGCTTTCCTGATATGCCGCGTCCTGTGCCGCGAAGATGTCCATGCAAGGCATGGAAACCACGCGCACCGGATGTCCCTGCTCCGCCAGCTTGGCCTGTGCCGCCAGCGCCAACTCCACCTCGGAGCCGGTGGCGATGAGGATACCCTTGGCTTTGCCGCCCTCGGCATCCTTGATCACATAGCCGCCGCGGCGAGCATTGGCCACGGTTTCGTCGGTATGTGGCAGGGCCGGGAGGTTCTGTCGGCTGAGGGCGAGCAGGGACGGTGTCCGCTCCAGCTTAACAGAGGACTCCCAGGCGATAACGGTTTCCACGGCATCTGCCGGACGCCAGACGTTGAGGTTGGGGATCAGGCGCAGGCTGTTGACCTGCTCGATGGGCTGATGGGTGGGACCGTCTTCACCCAGACCGATAGAGTCGTGGGTCATCACGTAGACCACACGAATACCCATCAGCGCCGACATCCGGATGGCGTTGCGACTGTAGTCGGAGAAGATCAGAAAGGTGCCGCCGAAGGGCAGGAAGCCACCGTAGAGAGCAATACCGTTCATGATGGCAGACATGCCGAATTCGCGCACGCCGTAGTGGATGTAGTTACCCATCAGGCGATGTTTGCCGATGTCGATGGCTTCTTTCCAATGGGTATTGTTGGAAGGGGTAAGATCGGCAGAGCCCCCGATAAATTCGGGTAATTCCGCTGCAACACCTTGAATACACTGGCCGGATGCCACGCGGGTGGCGATCTTGGGCGCCGCCTCACGGAAACCGGCAATGAGCGCCGTCACCGCGTCATCGAAACCGCCGCTGGGGGTACCTGCCAGGCGCCGTTCGAGTTCCGCCGCTTCTTCGGGATAGAGTTCGCGATAACTGGCGAAACGGGTCTTCCAGTCACCCTCGGCGGCCTCCCCCTTGGCCCGGGCATCATAGGCCCGGTAAATGGCCTCGGGGATCTGGAACGGCTCCGCGGACCAACCCAGATTTTCCCGGGTCAGGCATATCTCTTCGGCGCCCAAAGGTGCGCCATGACAGTCATGGCTGCCTGCCTTGTTGGGGGAACCATGGCCGATGACCGTCTTGCAGCAGATCAGGGTGGGTTTGTTAGTCTGTTTGCGGGCATCAATGATGGCCGTTCTGATGGCTTCGGGATCGTGGCCGTCGACTTGGCGGATCACATGCCAGCCGTAAGCCTCGAAACGGGCCGGAGTGTTGTCGGCGAACCAGTCATCCACATGGCCGTCAATGGAGATGTTGTTGTCGTCGTAGAAACAGATGAGCTTGCTGAGCCCCCAGACACCCGCTAAAGAGCAGACTTCGTGGGAAACCCCTTCCATGAGGCAGCCATCGCCAAGGAATACATAGGTGTAGTGATTGATGATTTCGTGACCGGGCCGGTTGAAGTGGCCAGCGAGCATGCGCTCCGCCAGCGCCATACCGACACCGTTGGCAAGGCCCTGACCCAAGGGGCCTGTGGTTGTTTCAATACCCGGAGTGTCGCGGTACTCTGGATGGCCAGGGGTCTTGCTGTGCCACTGGCGGAAGCTTTTGAGGTCTTCCATAGAAACATCATAACCGGTGAGATGGAGGAGCGCGTATTGCAGCAGGGAGCCGTGCCCGTTGGACAGGATAAAACGGTCGCGGTTGGCCCAGTGGGTATTGGCGGGGTTGTGGACCAGGAAGTCGTTCCATAGCACTTCGGCAATATCTGCCATGCCCATGGGCATGCCGGGATGGCCGGACTTCGCTTTTTCCACTGCGTCCATGGTGAGAACGCGGATCGCGTTCGCCAGATCAGTACGGGTGACAGTCATAAAAATACTCCTTATAAATAAAAATCAATCGATGCGTTGATGGGTGCGGACCCGGCGCAAAATGCCGTCGTGGCCGGAAATAACCAGGCTCTCGCTCTCTACGAAGTAGTGGGAGCGGGTTACCCCATCGAGGATGTCGCCGGAGGTCAGGCCGGTAGCCACAAAAAGCACATCGTCGCTCGATACCAGGTCGTCACGACCCAGCCACTGGCCAGCCTTGAGGCCAGCGGCGGCGATGGCTTCGGCTTCGCCGGGCTTCTGTGGCGATAGTGCACCAAACATATCTGCACCCATGGCGCGGGCGGCGCAGGCGGAGATGACACCTTCCGGGGTGCCACCGATACCCATCATGGCATCTACCTTGGTGCCGAGGGCGGCCATGATGCCGCCGCTGACGTCGCCGTCTGTCTGCAGGCGTACAGTAGCGCCCGCCGCCTGAATTTCGCGGATCATGGCTTCGTGACGTGGCTTCTTGAGCAGGAAAATGCGCAATTCACGGACTTCTTTGCCGAGGGCGCGCGCTAGGTCATGGAGCTTGTTCTGCATCGGTGCGGCAGGATCTATTTTGCCGCGAGCCGGGGCCGGGACAATCAGCTTGTCCATATAGTAGGCCGGGCCAGGTTGAAACATGCTGCCTTTAGGGGCCGCCGCCAGCACGCAGATGGAACCGGGCATGCCCTGGGCCAGGAAGGTGGTGCCCTCAACGGGGTCGACGGCAATCTCTACTTCCGGGCCGGAACCGGAGCCCACAACTTCACCGTTGTAGAGCATGGGGGCTTCGTCTTTTTCGCCTTCACCGATGATCACCACACCACGCATGGGGACCTGGGCGATGGCTGCACGCATGGCATCCACTGCGGCACCATCACCGAGTTCCTTTTCACCCCGGCCGATCCAACCGCTGGCGGCGCGGGCCGCAGATTCAGTGACGGGAAGCAGGGACAGTGCGAGATTACCTATGGAGGCCATGCGATTCTTTTCCTTGAGTGACGGATTTGGTGGAAGACAGGATTTGTTTTAGCATAAATCAAAGGGCTGCATTTGGGAACTCGGCAGCAGCTTGCCGACCCATTACGGGTCGATTTCTGGCGTCATGGGTGTTGTCTTCGATAGAGGTCCTAGTTCTCAGGCTCAGGGCCTGGGTCCCGACGAGTTTGGGCATCCAGAGCGATCACCTGGGCGGAGTACCGCCTTTTTTCTGCAGACTTTTTGACGGCGTTGTTTAAGGCTTGATGAAATTCCATGGGCATGCGACGCAGAATCTCTTCTCCTTCCGGGCTGAAAAGATCCATCTGGCAAGTCACGCTCTCATGCAGGTCTTCCCGGGATCGGGGGTCGAAGTGGTGCCAGACGCTCACGGCCACCCGTCCGCCGATGTAGTCGCAGAACACCCATTCTCGCTCCAGCAGGATGGCCATGATCGAGACGTAGCGCAGGGGGATGAAAACGGGGCCAGTGGCGGCATGCTGCAGAATGAGGGCCTGATTGTAGATCCAGGCGGGGACCAGGCCGGGTCGCGTCTGCCAGACCGGGGGGCGCCGGCAATCGGAGTCTTTGATCATGCGTCACCCACGCCAGCGTCACGATGATATAATCCCACCCATGTTCTCCCACTCAATGTCGTAATCTATGCCGCGCATCCATTTATACGCCGATTCGAACCTTCCAGAAAGCGGACCTTTTCTGCTCCCGGCAGGCTCCAGTCATCATCTGCTCAAGGTGCTGCGTGCGCGCAACGGGCAGCCGCTGACCCTGTTCAATGGCGATGGCGCTGTCTACCGCGCCATTCTGGTCGGTGTGTCTTCAGGGGCGGCCTTGCTGGAGGTTGCCGAGCGCTGCCCGCAAGTGACGCGCTCCCCCTTGGCCATTCAGGTCTTCTTGCCTCTGACCCGGGGGGAACGCTGGGACTGGAGCTTGCAGAAGGCGGTAGAACTCGGGGTGCAACGGATTCAGCCGGTGGCCTGCCGCCACGGGATGGTGCAACTGAGTGAAGCTCGTGGAGAGAAGCGTCTGGCGCGCTGGCGGGATATAGTTATTGCCGCCTGTGAGCAAAGTGGCGCCACGACCATTCCAGAGTTGGCTCCGCCTCTGGCACTGGAAGCGGCCTGGGGTGCCGTGCGCGGGACGGCCTTGGTCTTGGACCCGGAGGGCAGCGCACGTTTTGTCAGCCTAAAAGACCATCCGGGGCCGGAGATTACCTTGCTCAGTGGCCCCGAGGGTGGGCTGGCAGCGGAGGAGGTAGCAGCCGCGCAAGCCCACGGCTTTCGCTTGTTGCGTATGGGACCGCGCATCCTGCGCGCGGAGACCGCCGCCATCGCCGCTATTGCCGTTGCCCAGGCGCTGTGGGGCGATCTCTGATTCGTCCCGGTCAGAGCCGACCCGTCTTCTTGACAGGGCGAGCGGCAGGATAGACCATCGAACCTGATTAATTTCGGGAATCTCAGCATGGACATTTTGTTAGCGAATCCGCGTGGTTTTTGCGCCGGGGTCAATCGGGCGATTCAGATTGTGGATCGTGCCCTGGAGCTTTTTGGTGCGCCCATCTATGTACGTCATGAGGTCGTTCACAACCGTCACGTCGTTGAAGATCTGCGGGCTCGTGGCGCCATTTTTGTCGAAGAACTGGATGAAGTGCCGGACGCGGCGACGGTCATTTTCAGTGCCCATGGGGTGCCCATTGCCGTTCGTCAGAATGCAGCGGCACGGGGCCTGAGCGTGTTTGATGCCACCTGTCCGCTGGTGACCAAAGTGCATATGGAGGTCAAGAAATACAGCCGGGACGGTATGGAGATGGTGCTCATCGGTCACGCCGGACATCCGGAGGTGGAGGGCACCATGGGTCAGGTTGAGGAAGGTATGATGTATCTGGTGTCTAATGTCGCCGATGTGGCGACCCTGGCGCCCCGCAACCCGGAAAAGCTCGCTTACATCACCCAGACGACCCTGAGCATGGACGATACCGCTGAGGTGATTGTTGCCTTGCGTGCACGTTTCCCGCAGATTGAAGGGCCGAAAAAAGATGACATTTGCTACGCGACCCAGAACCGCCAGGATGCGGTGAAATCACTGGCACCAGACGTGGATATTCTGCTGGTGGTGGGGGCGCCGAACAGTTCCAATTCCAGCCGTTTAGCGGAATTGGGCACCCGGTTGGGGACACCGACGCATCTTATTGAAGATGCTCAACAGTTAAATCGTGAATGGTTTGACGGCGTGGAGAAAATCGGTATCAGCGCCGGAGCTTCAGCGCCGGAAAGCTTGGTACAGGGCATTATCGATAGCCTCCTGAGCTGGGGTGCGCGGATTCCGAAAGAGACGCCTGGGGTAGAGGAGAAGGTCACTTTCAGTCTGCCATTGGCGCTGGTGCAGGCACAGACGCGGCGGAAAAACGCTTGACACTTTATTTGTTTCCCGTTTCTGGGCGGGGTTGCGTAAGCTAGCGCCGATTCTCGAGGTGGTCGGGTAGTGTGTCTGCTGGTCCGGTGAGTTCCTCCGCCTGGAGGAGGCGCGGGGCCAGCTCTACGGGTTCCAGACCGGGCAGTTCTTTTGCTTCTGGTGCGGCCTTGAGTTCGCGGAATTTTCGCGCCGAGATCAGTACGCGACCTTCCAGCGACCCGGTCGCTTTGTTGTAAGCTTCCACCGCTTGGCCCAGCCCCTTGCCTACCCGCGTCCAGTGACCTGCCAGCGTGCTCAGGCGGTCATAGAGCTCTTTCCCGAGGTCGCTGATCGCCTGGGCGTTCTCGGCCAACGACTCCTGCCGCCAGCCATAGGCCACCGCCCGCAGCAGGGCGATGAGCGTGGTGGGGCTGGCGACGATCACCTTCTGCTCCACCCCGTATTCGATGAGTGACGGATCTTCCTGGAGGGCGGCGCTGAAAAACACTTCGCCGGGTACAAAAAGGACGACGAACTCCGGGGTCGGCTGGAACTGTTCCCAGTAGGATTTTTTGCTGAGCTGGGTCATGTGGGTGCGTAATTCGCTGGCATGCTTGTGCAGAAAATGGGCACGCTTTTGTTCATCTTCCGTTTCCATGGCCTCCAGGTAGGCGTTCAGAGGCGCCTTGGCATCGACGACGATGCGCTTGCCGCCGGGTAGTCGTACCACGAGATCGGGGCGCTGCTGGCCATTATCGGTGGTAACGCTCTCCTGCTCGGTGAAGTCGCAATAAGTCAGCATGCCGGCCATTTCGACGACGCGCTTGAGCTGCATTTCACCCCAGCGACCCCGGGCGGCAGGCTGGCGTAGCGCCTTCACCAGCGCTGCGGTTTCCTGATGCAGGCGCGGCAGGTGGTCCTGGACGAGGCCGCGGATCTGCTCGTTGAGGGCGCTGTAGGCATCGACGCGGGTCTTTTCCATGGCGTCGATGCGGGTGCCGACTTTCTCCAGAGACTCACGGATAGGTTCCACCAGTTGCCCCACGGCCTTCTGGCGGCCCTCCCAATCGGTCTTCGCGCTTTCCTGGAAACGCTCCAGATTCTCTCGTGCTAGTTCCAGAAAGGACTGATTGTTACGGCGCAACGCTTCGGCGGAAAGGGACTGGAAGGCATCGCCGAGGCGTTGGCGGGCATCTTCCAGGAGGGCCAGTTTTTCGTTGCCACGCAGGCGTTCCTGCTCCAGCCGTTCACCGAGCTCCGCCAATTGGCCCTGGAGTGCGGCCAACGCTGTTTGCAGGCGAGCGGTATTGTTGCGTTCCGCCACCAAGGCGTTTTCAAGGATGGGGACACGGCGGCTTTCCGCTTCTGCGCTGGCCCTGTTTTCACTCTCATGGCGAAGGATTTCCTGCTGTCCCTGGGCCTGTTGCCGCAGCGCAGTTATTTCACGCTGCAGGTTATCCATCTGATCGGTACTGACTTGCTTTCCTTCCCGGAGGGCTGCGCTGATATCCTGCTGGCGCTGGATCATGCTGCGCGCTACCAGTCCGGCCACAACCAGCCCGAGCATTATGCCGACGGTGAGATACATCAGATTTTCCCAGATCAAAGGGCGGTCCTGAAAGTAGGGAGAACTGCTTGAGAATACGCGAAGCGCGGCATCAAAGCGACGACATGCTCACCGCTGAGAACAAAATGGGAGCGGGATGCCCGGCAGGCGGGCGCCTATGCCGGGTACCCCTGCGCCGCCATTTCAGGATTCCAGTTGTGAGGTGCAGTTGGGACAGCGTGTCGCGGCCAAGGGAATGGCAGAGGCACAGAAGGGGCAAGTTTTGGTGGTCACGGCGGCAGCAGGTTTGGGGTAGAGCTTGTTGATGACCCGCACAATAGAAAAAATAACCAGCGCAATGATGAAAAAGCTGATCAGTGACGTGATAAAGAGACCGTAATTCACGGTCACGGCGCCCGCCTTTCTGGCTGCCTCCAGAGTCAGGTAGGGACCGGGAACGGTACCTTCCTTCAACACGATATAGAGATTGGAAAAGTCGACCTTGTTGAGCAACATACCGATAGGCGGCATGATCAGGTTACTGACCAATGAGGTCACAATGGCAGAAAATGCTGTGCCAATAACAAAGGCTACGGCCAGATCGATGACATTGCCGCGTTGCAAAAATATTTTGAAATCTTTGGCGAACGTTTTGAGCATGATGATCCCCCTTGGTGATAGTCGGCTATTTGTGGGTTGCTTGCGCAAAACCGCATTGCTCGTAGGATAACCCGTTCCCCTAAAGATGAAAAAAGTACCTCTTATGAAACGTCGTTACAAGATTCTTGATTAACGTCTGCAGAATTGATTGACGGCGTTTTTACTATGGTCCATTTGCTGGTGTCCAGACGCAGCGGTGCAGGCCTTTTGGCCATTCTGACAGGTAATGGCCCAACCCCGAGTCAGATCAAAAAAATGCGCAGCCCGGGCTGCTGGGGACGCATAAGCACTGCCCTGGAGAAGAGGAGCCAAGGCATGAAAATAATGGCTTTCTTCCTGCGCCCATTGGGAAACGGCTTGCCAGCAGGTGACTTGTTCGTTTGCGGGCATTCGCGCGCAACCAATCGCATTGCTGCGTGCATGATCCAGCGCCTGCCGCCAGTTGGGGCAGAATTGCTGTCTAGCCTCGGCGCGTTGGGCGGTGACAGCGGCGAGGTGTTGCTGTGCGGATTCGGCATTGCGCTTGGCCATGGCGGCACTCCGCGCGGCGGCTCCCACCGTAGCGGTTGAAGAAGATGGCAGGGAAGCGCAACCCGACAGGGTAAGCGCGAGCCAGAGAAAAAGTATTTTTGCGGGCATGATTTGAGACTCTCAGGTAGTTGGTCTTCGCCCGCTATATATCACAAGGATGCAGGCTCTGAAACTGGCACCTTGCCCCGCCAACGCCCCTTCCACCCTTCAAAGAGTACATAGAATGCCGGTGTCACATAGAGGGTCAGAAACTGCGAGACGATGATGCCGCCAGCCACGGCCACGCCCAGCGGTACCCGCGATGCGGCACCCGCCCCGATACCAATGGCGATAGGCAGAATACCCAGTACCGCGGCAAGATTCGTCATCATGATAGGCCGAAACCGGGTGATGCAGGCGTCGACCATGGCGTCCACTGCCGTGGCGCCCTCGCGGCGGCGATGAACGGCAAAGTCCACCATAATGATGCCATTCTTTTTGACCAGCCCCACCAGCATGATGATGCCGACAAAGCTGAAGAGATCTAGCTCCTGATGAAATATCCACAGCGCCAACAAGGCGCCGAAACCCGCCAGCGGCAGGGCGGTGAGGATGGTCAGAGGGTGGATGAAATCCTCATAGAGGATAGCGAGAATGGCATAGATCAGTGCTACCGTGGCCAGCAGTAGCAACGGCAGGCTGCCCGTGGACTGGGCAAAGGCCGCCGCCGATCCACCGAACTCACCCTGCACATTGGCGGGTAACACCTCCGACGCGGCCTTTTGCACCGCCTGGGTTGCCGCTCCCAAAGATACCCCCGGCGCCAGGTTGAAAGATATGGTCACGCTGGGCAGTCCGTTGTAGTGACTGATACTCAGTGGCCCCACGCCGTAAGCGAAGCGCGCCAATGCGGCCAGGGGCACCAGGCCGGTGCTGCCGGGCACAGTGATCGCCGAAAGCGCCCCGAGATTCTTCTGAAACTGCCGCGCCAGGTCGAGAATGACCTCATATTGATTGGTGGAGGCGTAGATGGTGCCCACCTGGGTGCCGCCGAAAGCGAAGTTCAGTGCTTGCTCGATGGCTTCAGGGGTAACACCCAGGGCCTGGGCGCGCTGGTGCAGGATGTGCACCTCAATTTCCGGGTTGGCTAATTGCAGATCACTGTTGACCGCCTGTAGTCCAGGTACTTTGCGCAGGGCGGCTACCAGTTTGGGCACGGTCACATTCAGGCTATTCTGATCCTCGCTCTGCAGAATGTATTGGTAATGAGATTGCGACGAGACCGGCCCCATCTGAATAGCCGGCGGCAACTGGAAACTCGCTTCCACTCCGGCAAAATGGCTGACGGCACGGCGCAGTTCAGCGATGACCTGCGTACCTGATGCCCGCTCCCCCAGGGGCTTGAGGCGGATGATCAGACGCCCGGTATTGGCAGAGCTAAAGGCACCTGCTCCCTGTCCGGCGCTGGACATGACGGACTGCACTGCTTGATTGTGGCCGACGGCGGCGGCGATAGCCTTCTGGGTGGTTTCGAGTTGGGCAAAGGAAATGCCTTGGGGATACTCCAGATTGCCCATGATCATGCCGCCGTCTTCGGTAGGGATGAAGCCCTTGGGCAGCAGGATAAAGAGTCCGATCATGGCCAGCAGACTCAGCAAGGCCCCGCCATACACCCAGCCGCGATGGCTGAGCGCCACCCGCAGACTACGCCCGTACCAGTCGCGCAGGCGCACAAAACCAGACTCGAAGCGGCTCTGTCCTTGATGTTTCATCCGTAGATAGCGGGCGCAAAGCATGGGAGTTAGCGTAAGGGATACCAGTCCGGACAATAGGATGACCACCGCGATAGTGACGCCGAACTCGCGAAATAAACGACCGATGATGCCGCCCATCACCAGAAACGGCAAAAAGACGACGGCCAGCGACAGGGTCATGGAAATCACGGTAAAGCCGATCTCGCGGCTGCCCACGATCGCCGCCTGATAGGGTTCTTCGCCGTTTTCCTCATGGCGAGCGATGTTTTCCAGCATGACCACGGCATCATCCACCACAAAGCCCACCGCCAGGGTCAGCGCCAGGAGCGTCAGCGTATTGAGCGTGTAACCCAGCGCGTAAGTGACGGCGAAGGTGCCGAGAATGGAAGCGGGAATCGCCAGAGCGCCGATCAGGGTCGGGCTGCCGCGGCGCAAGAAGAGCCAGAGCACCGCAGCCACCAATATAGAGGCGAGCAACAGGGTGACTTCGACTTCTTCCACCGCCGCACGGATGTAGTCGGCCTTATCGTACACCACCGTCAGGTGGGCGCCGCCGGGTAGGCTGGCGCTCAGCAGGGGCAAGCGTTTCTGGATAGCGTCAGAGATGGCCACTGTGTCGGCATTGGGTTGGCGCACCACGGCGAGAATCAGGGCGCGCTGGCCACCGATCCAACTGGCGATCTGGTCATTGTCCACCCCGTTGCGGACCTCGGCGATATCGGCCAGTGGCACCACCGCGCCGTTGGCGTAGGTGATGGGCATGCCAGCGAAAGCCTGGGCATCGTGGAGCTGGCCATGCACATTCACCGCATAATTGCGCACTGCACCCAGCACGGTGCCCTGCGGCAGGTTGACGTTATGACTGGAAATGGCCTGGGTAAGGGCCTGCAGCGATATCCCGTGCGCTTGCATGGAAAAGGGGTTGGCGTGGATGCGGACCGCGTAATTCTGTTCGCCAAATATCTGCACTTGTGCGACGCCGGGGATACCGGAAATGGCGGGCACAACCTTGTCTACCGCGTATTGGTTGAGTTGGTAGATAGGCATATTGGGTGCGGCTAAAGCAATAAACTCGATAGGTGCCGCCGACGGGTTAAGCTGCTTGACGAAGGGTAGGTTGGGCATGCCTGGCGGTAGCAGGTGAGCGGCCTGGGTGACCGCGTTTTCGACATTCTGGGTAGCGACATCTATGTTCTGGCTGAGGTCAAACTGCAGGATGACCCGCGTCGCGCCCTGATTGTTCACCGAGCTCATGGAGGACAAGCCGGGAATGGCGGAAAACTGTTTCTCCAAAGGCGTAGCGACGGCGCTGGCCATGGTCTGTGGGCTCGCTCCCGGCAGAGTCGCCGCGACCATGACCGTCGGAAAGTCCACACTGGGCAGCAAGGCTACCGGCAGTTTCATAAAGGCAAAAATTCCGTACAGCACCAATCCGAGAATAAAGACGACCGTCATCACCGGGCGGCGGATGAAGAGGGCGGAGAAATTCATGCGGGCTTCCTCTGCTGGCCCTCATGTGGACCGGTGGCTGCGTGGGCGCCGGTGAGTTGCACCTTCACCCCCGGGTAGAGGCGGGCAGGAAGCGGAAAGATCACCCGAATACGCTGGTCTACGCCCTGTACCACGGCATCCGTGCCTGATTCCCAGAGCACCTGCACCGGCTTGTCCACCGCTTTGCCGTCTTGCACCACATAGACAAAAGGCCCGCTACTGCCTTGCTGGATTGCTCCCACCGGCAGCACCGTCGCCTGGGCCACCTGCTCTACCGGCATCTGCACTTGCACATATTGTCCCGGCCAGAGGCCGAGGTTGGCGTTAGGTACGGTAGCCTGCAGGCTGATGGTGGCGGTCCCCGCACTGACGCTGTTATCAATGAAAGTGAGCTTGCCCTGAGCGAGTACGGTACCGCCCTTCTCATCGTGAATCGGCAGGGGGGTTGCTTGCTGTTGCGCCCGCCGCGCCGCAGTCAGCAAGCCCTGGGGAATGCTGAAATTCACGGTAATGGGTGCGATCTGATTGATGGTCGCCAGTTGCGTCTGGTTGGCAATGACCAGGTTGCCGGCCTTGACCTGAGTCAGGCCGATGCGACCGCTGATGGGGGCGGTGATGCGGGTGTAAGAGAGATTGAGGCGCGCCTGCCTTAAAGCGGCCTGATCCGCCTGCACCTGCGCTGTTGCCGCCTGTGCCTGGGAGACTGTCTGATCGAAACTCTGCCGGGTGATGAAATCCTTTTCTGCCAGCGGACGGTCCTGCTCCACTATGTTACGGTTGTAGCGCGCTGTGGCCTGATCCGCCACCAGTTTGGCCTGGGCTTGGGCGAGCGCTGCCTGCATCTGTGCCGGGTCGATGGTGAACAGGATTTGTCCCTTCTCGACGATACTCCCCTCGGTAAACTGCACGTTCTGCAGGATGCCGGAAGTCTGCGGCACGAGTGTCGCTGTTTGCAGGGGCGTCACCATGCCCAGAAAACCTTCATAATGGGTCATGGGGCGGGTGCTGGCGCTAACGAGGCTGACCTGCAGGGGCGGCATTTCATGCTTGGTTTTGCTCTGACAACCACTCAACAGCAGGGCGAGAGCTGCCAGCGGCAGCAAGAGGACAATAGGGGGACGGGTCACGGTGCATTCTCTCCCAAAGGCATGCCGACGGCCTGACTGAGCTGCGCCAGGGCGACGTAACTGTTAACCAGATTCTGAATCAGGGTGTAGCGCGCCTGCGCCAGGGTGGATTCGGCAAGGAGGACATCCTGAATGGTAGCCTGGCCGACCCGGTACTGGGCCTGTACCACTTCCAGCGCCTTCCCGGCATTTTCCAGACCGCTCTGTGCGCCGGGGTAGGCCGCAACCGCGCCCTGGAAGTTGTGAAAATCCTGCCAGACCGTGGTTTCGGTGCTGCTGCGGCTGGCCGCGAGGTTGGATTGGGCCTGGTCCCTCAGGGCCTGCGTCTGGCGTATCTGATAATGGGTGTTGAAGCCGGTGAAGAGGGGTACGGTCAGGGTAAAACCCACCGTCCAGGTGTCGCCGGGCCGATAGCCGTTCTGAAAAGCGTAACCGTAGGAACTGCTGACCCCCAGACTGGGCAGCCCGCTGGCCGCGGCGCTGCGGACATTGGCCTGGGCTATGGCGACCTGGGCCCGCGCCTGCTGCAAAGCGGGATTGGCGGTGAGGGCGGCGTGCATCAGCGTCTCAGCGGCGCCGTGGAGTTGGGGCGGTTCCTGATACAGCTTGAGATGCGCAATCTTCAGGTGGGTCTGAGGACTGAGGCCCAGGGTGCTGGCTAGCGACCCCTCGCTGCTATGCACGGTCTGGCGTTGCTCGGCGAGGGTGGACTGCGCCTGCGCCATGGCGGCCCGGGCCTGATAGAGGGCGCCGATGGTGGCTTGCCCGGCACGATGCAGTACCTCGGCGGCTTCCAGGTTTTTCTGGTTTTCCGCAACGGTCTTTTCATCGGCCAGCAATAGGGATTGATTGCCGAGGAGCTGGTAATAGGCCTGTGCGACGCTGAAGGCCACGGTCTGGATGCTCTGGTTCTGGGTGAAGCCCGCCACCCATTTCTGGGCGCGGGCAGCATCCACCTTGGCGGCGCGCAGACCAAAGTCCCACAGGGTGTAATTCAGGGTCAGATTGGGGTTGGCGCTGTTGCGTGCCGGCACCGTAAAGCCGACGGTGGAGACCGCCTGCCGACGACTAAAACCGGTATTGAGGGTCAGGCTGGGCAGCCAGGCGCTTTCCGCCATTCCCAGGCTTGCGGCCTGGGCGCGCAAACCATCCCATGCGGCGGCGGTCTGCGGGTTGTGGGCGAGGGCATACGCAGTGAGTTGCGGGAGCGTCCAGATTTGCGCCTGCTCCGCCTCAGAAAGACCCTGGAGCTTAGGTAAATCGGGCAGGGCGGCTTGGGTGGTCCAAGGCTGGGCCGGACTGGCACTCAAGCCGCTCTCTGTATCCAGCGGGTCGGCCAGCCATGCACCGACGCCCGCTTGCGCCAGTCCGCCTTGAGCCACACAGAAAACGGTACAGACAGCCAGCAATAGCGCTTTGGGGGGCACACTCAGGTTCCTCGGCAGTGGAGCCGTCATTCTCTCGGAAAGCGGAATGATAAGGAAGATGTGGTCCCGGATGAAATTGTTGCGAAATGTTACGGGTTGACCTTGCGATTGCGAGGTCCTGTTCTATATAAGTCTTTGCTGACTCTGCGACGTGTTGTTTTTACAATCAGTTACAGGTTGATTCAGCGTGTGAACACTGTCTTAACGGATAAACAAAAGGACGTCCGCATGATCAACAAGAACGCTATCGCAACCCTGACTGCAGCAAGCCTGACCCTGTTTTCCGTTTCTGCCATGGCCGACAGCGCCTGGAATGCCAGCCAGAATCCTATTGTTGCGGCAAATAATGAGGTCGGCATTGCCGCTACAGGGACCTTGATGAATTACCAAGAGCACTTCGCTACAACGGGCGTTCTCAGTTCTCCAATTGATGATACAGAATCGGGTTGGCTGCCGGGATTTTCGGTGAATCTCTCTGGGATGAATAACAACCTTACAGAAAATCTGTATTTATCGCTGAATTACAATTATTCTTCGGCCGGGATAGCTTATAAAGGATCATACATAGGTTCCTATGTCCCGCTCCATTCGACAGATCAGGCGACCACGCAGAACTTTCTGGGAAAATTGGGTAAAGGTTTTTCTATTAGTAATAACATGATGCTCACACCTTATGTAGCGGGTGGATTTCAGTTGTGGAACAGACAGCTCCCAGGTACGCATGAGCGTTACCATTCTGGGCTTGTTGGCGCCGGCCTCATGTATCAGTACGCACCGACAGCCAGGTTGGTCCTCGGTGCTGACATGCGCGTACTCGCGCTTGTTGGCGGAGGTATCAAAACATCCCAATGGTCCTCCGGGTTTGGTACCAGCGGAGAAGAAACCGTAGGGATTCACGCAGACTATAAAATTTCTGGTGGATGGCATGTTTATGGTGGCTTGAATTTCACCCACTTTACCTACACTGGGACGGGCATTGTAACGTTTTATCAAGGTGCCAATGCGTATATTGGTAAGGAGCCCCCATCATCGACCAATCTGCTCGGTATGAATCTCGGGCTTGCCTATAGTTATTAATCCGGATTGTCCGCTAGCAGGGCACGCATGCGCTGTTAACGGACAAGGTAGCATCATCCAGCCCATCTGAATCCAACGGCGACCGAGTATGTTTGTAGAACAGGGTCGGCCTCAGCTATGGACGGCGTGAGAGTAGTCGCGGGGAGTGTATGCGCGAAGCGCGTGGCGGCAACCGTCTTTGGCTTCTTGCAACAGGCTTTGTCTACAGGCGACGGGGTGCCTAGTACCTTGCAGAGCGAACGGCAGTAACAGACTGTTTGCGGACGTTCATTGGCGGCGATAAAATGACATCATCCGACCCATAGTTGCCAGTCGGGTCATCACAAGTTCAGCGACGGGTATGCGGCGCAAAGCAGCCGCTTTTCTACTCGCAAACGATTGGGCTTAGCCCATTGCTAGTGTGCTGACTCAACGACCAAATCCTCAGGTGATATTGATTCTGTAACCTTTCCGTCTTGGTCAATGCGGAACGCCTCTGGCTCTACTTTCATGTGGAAAGAAGACACCAGTATCTTTCCCCAAGGGTGTTCAATGCACGTTTTGACTTTGTGAGGATCAAGGGCACATTTAACCAAAAGTGGTTCCCCAATACCCGCCAATTTTTTCCCGACTGGAGTATCCATTGCAATGCCCATGTGGATCTGTTCCCCTCCGTACATGCCTACTAGGTATGCGGAGCCCGAGCTTCCGTATGCGCTTAGCGTGAAGTTAAACCAAAGCATTGAATCTCTGATATTAGCTTGCTTCTCTTGGTGCGAAGACCACAATCTTTGAAGCTGTCCCAATTCATCTGCTCCAAATTCTTCACCAAAACGTTGGACAAACTCATCGCGTATCTCAGCACCTGTACGAACGAGTAAGCCCTTACGTTCAATATCGGTGCGAATGGCTCGTGTGTAGTGAATACCTAGAACTCGCCTATCCATGCAATAGCTATCAAGTTCAATGACGATATTTCGAACCTTTGGGTGTTGCACCAGATTCTCGGAAAACTCCTCATTACGGCAAAGCGATTCAATAGATTGAAGACGCGCCCTGAGAGCTTCAGGTAACAATTCTGGTCGTTGCAGATCAATGGCATTCATTGAGAACACTAACCTCCGAATTCACTAGCCTGCGCGGCTTTTCACCCAAGTCTGGTGGAATGATGGGTTGGGCGCCTACTTTAAGTCATGTTTGGGGTCAAAGACTAGTCAACAGCGGAAACTCAGACGGATCAAGTACGACATTGCCACGCTTTAGATACTCAAAAAATCTGTTCATGATGATCCAAGCACGGCGAGTTATTTCTGTCGTGACTGTTCCGGGGATGTGTCCAGGCTTTCCGTGCCGAGGGTTCGCGGAATAATCGGTAATGTATTTTAAGTAGGCCTCATCAATTTGAAGAGCCTGCCGAAGCTGTAGCCACGCCTGTTTGTCAGTCATTCCTGGTGAAGCAACGAGATGCTTTAAACGGTCCATAGCGCGAGCACAGTCAACGGGCGCGACATTAGGCAAGGATATCGCCGCGATTAGATCGCGCAATGCCATGAATAGCGGGACGCTTTGAATAACTTTTATACATAATTCATCAAGACCTTGATCCAGTGAAAACGCAGTGCACAGCTGAGCAAGACTATCGTCTTTTGGGACTATCTGAGAGGCGATGCCATTTGAGTCTATGAAACTTTCCAAGACGACTGTTAGCCCCCAACCCATCTTGAATGCAACCAAATCAACTTGAGCTCGACATATATCCAGCGCACGCCTATAGAACTCAGGGAGATACTCAGACCGATATTCTTTTACTTGACATTCGACATCAATGTTCGAGTTCTCAATTCGGCATGTGAATTCCATGTCAAGACCGATCTCTGGGGCCCCCCACTTGATGTTTGGAGCGAATGAAACACTTACCTGTGCGCTTGGAGGGAGGACTCTCCCGAGAAAGTGGATCGATTGCATTCGGTATCCTTCGGACGCTATTCAGACGCCCACAGTAAATATAGGACTATTTGCAATTTGAGGTAGGATAGCAGAGATTTCGAAGTTCAATCCGGTTCAGTGCCATGGTTGGAATCAGCCTCCCGGGTACAACTTCGATTTTCATCACGTGATAGCAGGGTAATACTCAATCACTGAAATCGCAGTTCCCGCGAATGGATCGACGGTGAATTGCTCCTCACCCAAATAATTACTGTGCGCGTTCGGCCCGCTTATGATTGCCACAGGAGCGAAATGCGCCTTCAATAACACACCACCTGTATCTAGTGCATTTAACCCACTTCCGAACATCCTCGCGATATTGGCTTTTGAAGTCCAGGCTAAACCGATAATCTTGCTCTCCCATCTGGTTCTGTTCTCGCCTCGGAATAGCTCGATTGATCCCCCTTCATAGGGTGGGAGGAGACGACGAAGAAGCCGTATTAGCAACTGGTCATCTCCGATCTGTTCACGTATACGGTGCCCTGCCTCTATCCAGTATGTTCCGAACTGAGCAATCGCCGATGGTGTCAGTTCCGGCTCATTAAGCAGGGAATTAGCGTACGCACCCCAGCGGCCTTGCTCTTTGATCGTACGAAAATGTTCTAGCGTCACGTTCTTGGCAATCTAACGTAAAGTTGAGGGCTGTGAGATTTTGCGCAGGCGCTCTCGAACGACAGGTTGGACATTTTTATTGTTGCGATGTAACCCATTTTTCTACAAGAGCAGTCATCTTTGCTCTTGCCTCGGAATCTGTTTGCCCCCATTCCTCACCAAACTCATGCGAAACTCTCTTTCTTTCACCACCTAGCATCACAAATAAAGCATGGACTTTGGCGGCATATTTAAGACCACCGGGTAAGGGCGGAATTATTTCTTTAGTTATCAGATGCAGGTCATTGAGTTCCATATTTCACCTATTGCTATGCGGCCGACACGCCTAACAGTAAATATAAAGACCGTTGGGTCTGGACATTCTTTAATATAGTGACGTACCTGAACTGATTGCAACTATTTTATTCTGTGTCACTATCATGCCCGCCGTCACTATATGAATGTATTAAAAACAGAAACACGGCGCTAGCGCCGGCACGGAATTAGCTTAACGACAGGTTTTCGCGCTAATCCGGTCTTTGAACAACCTGATATGGAAAGTGTGTGGACGGCAGCTTTTGGCCGATATTACCTGTTCCGAACCTCGATGGGAATGACCGCAAACGCTGCATATCGTCCATTCACTCATTTATACGGTCGATATTTTTAGCAGATGTTCGCATCGCTTCAGTAAAAATCATCGTAAATGTAGTCTTCCGAGGCCAATTCGCGTCGTGCAGTCTTTATCCAGCGTTTGAGGTAGGCGGGTTGCGAAAGTTGTTTCATCTCCTGTCGTAATCCGCTAATGGCCTGTCGGGTTGCCTGAATGGTTTCCTGAAGATCCCGCGCCAGGACATGCGGTGACTGCATCCCAAAAGGGGACATCCCGATATTGTTGGCCAGGTGCTGTTGGAGTTCCTGGATTTTACGTTTTAATTTGGCCAGTTGTTCTTTGAGGGCCTGGTTGTACTTTTTCAAATGCGCATCGCCCAACTTATGAATGGCTTGCGCGTCCATCAGGCCCAACTCGTGCTGGAGGGCCAGCAGTTGCAAGAGATCATTTTCCCCATAGGCCTGATTGATCCGTTGCATCAGTGCCGTTTTGTGGGCACGTATGACCGGATCCGCCTCCCGGTCGGGATGCACCGCACTGACCAGACGTCGATAGATGCCCTGCAGGGACTGGTGAATCTGCCCCGCCTGTTCTGCGGGATGCGCTTCTTGCGCCTTTTGCCGGGCCGTTTTGGGTCGGCCGCGTTGGCTTGCTCGCTGTGACTGCGTTTGGCGCGTTTCCTCTTCCGCCCATGCCTTTGGGTTTTCTGAAGACCCTTCTCCTGTACCCGCAGCTTCAGAGTTTAGGTTGAAAAAATCCTCCATGGACGCTTTCATCTCGGCGAAGATGGCCTGCTCCTCTGCGTCAGGACCGCCGTGCCGATCATATATTTCTTGCAGCTGAGGATCGGCGGATTCCGCCATGAGGTTCTCGGCCAAACGGGCAATCACTTGGGATAGGGTCTCGCCATCCGCTTTCCCCAGTTTCTGGGTCAGGCTGATGGTGTCCAGCTGCGCCAGCAACTGAATGCGCAGTTGCAGATGTTGGTTACGCAAAGGCAGAAGGTCCTTGAGCACACGCTTTCGCGTTGCCGCCATAGCGGTTTCCCAATCGCTCATCTGCTGGCGGACTTTGGCAATCTGCTGGCTGAGACGGTTAAATGTCTTTTGTTCCGGCGACAAAGGGCTGTCGGTCCGTGCCGGTGGCGTCGTTACCAGCGCAGGAAATCGTAATTGGGGCATGTCGATGTCCAGAAATAGTGAACATGAAAAGGTGTGCCGTGAAGCACAAGATAGTTTACGCCGTCGCTCTTTCAGGCCGCAAACGCATTTATGGGCACGCGGTGTTCCGCTGCCAAAACGCGCATTCACCCGATCGGTAATACCCTTGCCGTTCGGCTAACGCTTCCTCTTGCCGGGCGAGTAGAGGACTTCGTCCTCCCAAGTGGGTGCGCCCCGCTGTGCGCACCACAAAAAAACGCCGCAAAAGAGCGGCGTCCTGTGGCAACCATCCGGTAAAGGATTATGCCTCGCGCACGTCCTCAGCCTGCATGCCTTTCGGGCCGCGAACGCTGTTAAACGTTACACGTGCGCCTTCTGCCAAGGTCTTAAAGCCGCTGCCTTGAATAGCAGAATGATGCACAAACACATCCTCCTTGCCATCCTCGGGTGTGATAAAACCAAATCCTTTGCTGTCGTTGAACCATTTTACTGTGCCAGTTGCCATGTTTAGGAACTTCCTACTTGCGTTAAATTCGGACCACTTGTCCGCAGATCACCATAATGATATTTATGGAAGCATGCAAGGATTTTTTTAAGGATTTTTTTGTGGTTCTAAAAATCCTGGTGTTCATGGTCGTGGCGGCAACCCAGACTGAGGTGTCCTGACAATAAGTGGACAGTCCTGTTTCAAGCGACTAACCGTATCGACCCCGGCGCATTTCCACCCGCCCTTCGAACCCGCACCAGAGCGCTGATGCGACTTTTTCCGTCTATGCTGACAGTAGTGTCCCAACGTTAATCGAGCAAGATCAACTGATCGGACATTTTCGGTTGATCTGATGAAAGTGGAAATTTGGCAAGCGGCCGATCCATTTGGATTTTCTAGAACGTGGTGAAACTGGGATATCAAAATGCCAGATAAGGAAACATCAACCATGACAACAAACGTCCTCACACCGGAACGGCTCCACAAGATGGATGCCTACTGGCGTGCCGCCAACTATCTGTCGGTCGGCCAGATTTATCTCTATGACAATCCGTTGCTGAAACGTCGGCTAACGCTGGCGGACGTGAAGCATATGCTGCTGGGGCACTGGGGCACGACGCCGGGGCAGAATTTCATCTACGTGCACCTGAACCGGATCATCAAGAAATACGACCTCGACATGATTTACGTCTCCGGCCCCGGGCACGGCGGGCCGGCCGTGGTGAGCAACACCTACCTCGAGGGCACCTATAGCGAGATCTATCCCAATATCGGCCAGGATGAGGCCGGGCTGCAGAAGCTCTTCAAACAGTTCTCGTTTCCCGGTGGCATTCCCAGCCACGCCTCGCCGGAATGCCCGGGCTCGATCCACGAGGGCGGTGAGCTGGGCTACTCGCTCAGCCATTCGTTCGGGGCGGTGTTTGACAATCCCGAGTTGATCGTGGCGTGTGTCGTCGGCGATGGCGAGGCGGAAACCGGCCCCCTGGCCACCGCTTGGCATTCCAACAAGTTTCTCGATCCGGTCGCCGATGGCGCGGTGCTGCCGATCCTGCATCTCAATGGCTACAAGATCGCCAATCCGACGGTTTTCGCCCGCATCGAGCCGGAGGAACTGGATCAGTTCTTCCGCGGCTGCGGCTGGACGCCTTTTTACGTCGAAGGCGATGATCCGGCGCTGATGCACGAGACCATGGCCGCGGTCCTCGATACAGCGGTGGAGCAGATCAAGGAGATTCAGCACAATGCCCGCGTCAACGGTAATACCATGCGTCCGCGCTGGCCGATGATCGTGCTCAAGTCGCCCAAAGGCTGGACCGGTCCCGGATGGGTGGATGGCCAGCAAATCGAAGGTACCTTCCGCGCGCATCAAGTGCCCATCGCGGTGGATGCGGACCATCCCGAACACCTCAAGCTGCTGGAAGACTGGCTGAAGAGCTACCGGCCGGAGGAACTGTTCGACGAGTCGGGCCGCCTCAAACCGGAACTGGCCGAACTTGCGCCCAGAGGCGAGCGACGCATGGGCGCCAATCCCCACGCCAACGGCGGCATGCTGCTGCGCGACCTGATCATGCCGGACTTCCGGGACTACGCGGTGAATGTGCCGTCACCGGGGGCCGTGACGGCGGCCGACACGCACCAGCTCGGTGTCTTCCTGCGCGATGTCGCCAAGCTCAATTGGGCGCAACGCAATTTCAGAATCTTTGGCCCTGACGAAACGCTATCCAACCGCTTGAACACCGTGTTTGAGGTCACCAACCGGCAGTGGGACGCACGCACACAGGCCAACGATGAATTCCTCGCCCGCGATGGACGGGTCATGGAGATGTTGAGCGAGCATCAGTGCGAAGGCTGGCTCGAAGGTTATCTGCTCACCGGCCGGCATGGGTTGTTCAATAGCTACGAGTCGTTCATTCATATCATCGACTCGATGTTCAATCAGCACGCCAAGTGGCTGAAGGTCACGGCGGATCTGCCCTGGCGGCGGAAAATCGCGTCGCTGAATTATCTGCTGGCCTCGCATGTCTGGCAGCAGATGCATAACGGCTTTACCCATCAGGACCCTGGTTTCATCGACCACGTGGTGAACAAGAAGGCCGATGTCGTGCGCGTTTATCTGCCGCCGGATGCCAACTGCCTGCTCTCGGTCTGGGACCACTGCCTGCGCAGTCGCCACTACGTCAACGTGGTGATCGCCGGCAAATATCAAGCGCCGCAATGGCTGTCGATGGAGGCCGCCGTCAAGCATTGCACCGAGGGTATCGGCATCTGGCAGTGGGCCAGCAACGACCAGGCCGTGGCGCCCGACGTGGTCATGGCCTGCTGTGGCGACGTGCCCACGCTGGAGACGCTCGCCGCCGTCTCCATCCTGCGCGAGCATCTGCCTGACCTGAAAATCCGCGTGGTGAACGTCGTCGACCTGATGAAGCTGCAGCCGCAAATCGAGCATCCCCATGGCTTGAGCGACATGGACTTCGACGCGCTTTTCACCAAGAACAGGCCGGTGATCTTTGCCTTCCATGGCTACCCGTGGTTGATCCACCGGCTCACCTACCGCCGCACCAACCACGGCAACTTTCACGTCCGCGGCTACAAGGAAGAGGGCACCATCACCACGCCCTTCGATATGACGGTGCTGAACGACCTGGATCGCTTCCACCTCGTGATGGACACCATCGACCGCCTGCCGCAGACCGGTGACCAGGGTATCTACCTGAAGCAGCAGTTCAAGGACAAGCTGATCGAGCACAAGCAGTACATCAACAAGCACGGCCAGGACATGCCGGAAATCCGCGATTGGAAATGGAAAGGATGATACCGCGATGGCGCTGCGACTGATCGAGATGGTGTTGCAGGAGAAGGATGGCGCGGAACTCCGTGACCTTCTCAAGGAGCATCAGGTGCTCGAACACCAGCAACTCCGCTTGCCTGACGGAGAAGTGCTGGTGCGGATCTTGTTGGATGCGGAACGGAACGGAACGAAGCGGTGCTGGATTTGCTGGAGAATCGGTATACCGGCGAGGCGGGCAACCGGGTTGTGGTTCTGCCCGTCGAAGCGACACTGCCGCGTGCCGACAGTGGCCTTGGCATCGGGCGCGCTGGCGTTCACCACAGGTGTGTCGACGACCTTGATTGAGGGGTGATGGTGGCGCTGGCAATGGGTGCGTCGTCGCTGTTTCTGATGAACCTGATCTGCGTTAACCTGGCTGGGGTGACGACGTTTCTGGTGCAGGGCATTCGCCCGGCCACCTGGTGGGAAAAAGATCGCGCCGTAAAATCCACGCGCATCGCCATCGTGCTGTGGCAAAAGGGCTAAATGAACTTCTTTTCCGGGGTATGACAACAAATTTCCTGCAACTCACGAAATCTTGGGGCCCGCAAAGACAGAAGGAATACCCCTCATGAAACCAGATACCGACCAGTCCAAGGCGCCCGAAGCGAAGTCAGTTCCGAAGCCTAAATCGAAGTCCGATGCGAAGGACGATCTGAAATCCCTGCCGCTGGCGGAGGTGGAGAAGAAATTGGCGTCGTCGCCGGACGGGCTCACCCAAGCCGAGGCGGAAAAGCGGCTGACCCAATACGGACCGAACGAGATCGAAGAAAAGAGGGCCAATGCCTTCCTCAAATTCCTCACCTATTTTTGGGGCCCGATCCCGTGGATGATCGAAGCAGCCGTGATTCTTTCGGCCGTAGCCCGGCATTGGCCGGACTTTTTCATCATCCTGGTTCTGCTCTTGGCCAACGCCGTGGTCGGATTCTGGGAGGAACACGCAGCGGGCAATGCCATCGAGGCCCTCAAGGCCAAGCTGGCAGTCAAGGCCCGGGTGATACGTGACGGGAAGTGGGTCAACCCGGCGGCGCGCGAGCTGGTGCCGGGCGATGTCATTCGCATGCGCCTGGGCGACATCGTGCCGGCGGATGTGCGGCTGCTCGACGGCGACCCCATGTCGGTCGACCAGTCCGCGCTGACCGGAGAGTCCTTGCCCGCGTCGCGCAAGCTGGGCGACGCGGTGTTTTCCGGTTCCATCATCCGCCGCGGTGAGAGTAGCGCGCTGGTCTATGCCACGGGCGCGAACACCTACTTCGGCAAGACCGCAGAACTGGTGCAAGACGCCCACACCGTCAGTCATTTTCAAAAGGCGGTGTTAAAAATCGGCAACTACCTGATCATTCTCGCGGTGGTGCTGGTGGCTGTGATTATTGGTGTCGCGATTTTCCGCGGCGATCCGATCCTCACCACCTTGCAATTCGCCCTGGTCCTGACCGTGGCCGCGATTCCGGTGGCGATGCCCACGGTATTGTCGGTCACGATGGCGGTCGGCGCGCGTCAGCTCGCCAAGAAGCAGGCGATCGTCAGCCGGTTGGTGGCCATTGAGGAACTGGCTGGCGTGGACATATTGTGCGCGGACAAGACCGGCACCCTGACCCAGAACCAGCTGACGCTGGGCGATCCGTTCTGCGTGAACGGTATCCCTACCGAGCAAGTCATCCTCGACGCCGCGCTGGCGTCGCGCGCGGACGACAAGGACACCATCGATCTGGCCGTGCTGGGCGGACTGAAAGACGACAAGGCCCTGAAGGGCTACCAGGTAACACATTTCCAGGCGTTCGACCCGGTGCACAAGCGCACCGAAGCGACCATCAAGGGCGCGGATGGAAAACCATTCAAGGTGACCAAGGGCGCTCCGCAGGTGATCCTGGCGCTGGCGGCCAATGCCGGTGAAGTCAAGTCCGCAGTCGACAAAGCGGTCAACGACTTCGCGGCGAGCGGTTTTCGTTCGCTGGGCGTGGCGCGGTCCGAGGGAGATGGCCCATGGCAGTTTGTCGGCGTGCTGCCCTTGTTCGATCCGCCGCGGGAAGATGCCAAGGCAACCATTGCCACCGCGCTGGCGATGGGCGTGCAGGTCAAGATGGTGACGGGGGACGCACTGGCTATCGCCAAGGAAACCGCCAAGAAGCTGGACATGGGCGCCAATATCCTCGATGCCTCCAGCCTCGGCGACTCCAAAAAGGAAGAAACCGCAGAGGTGGCCGAGTCCATCGAAAAGGCCGATGGTTTCGCCCAGGTGTTTCCCGAACACAAGTTCCACATCGTGGATGTCCTGCAAAAACGCGGCCATATCGTCGGCATGACCGGCGACGGGGTGAATGATGCCCCCGCGCTGAAGAAAGCCGACTGCGGCATCGCCGTATCGGACGCGACCGACGCGGCGCGCGCGGCAGCGGCCATCGTGCTGATGACGCCGGGCCTGTCGGTGATCATCGATGCGATCAAGGAAAGCCGGAAGATTTTCCAGAGGATGAACAGCTACGCGATCTACCGCATTGCCGAAACGCTGCGCGTGCTGCTGTTCATGACGCTCTCGATCCTGATCTTCAATTTCTATCCGGTGACGGCGGTAATGATCGTGATGCTCGCCTTGCTCAACGACGGCGCCATCCTGTCCATCGCCTATGACAACGTGCATTACAGGGACCAGCCCGAGGCCTGGAACATGCGCATGGTGCTGGGGATTGCCACAGTGCTGGGCCTTGTCGGCCCCATCGCCGCGTTTGGCCTGTTTTTCCTTGGCGATCGGGTCTATCACCTCAACCATGCGCATCTCCAGACAATGATGTATCTGATGCTGTCGGTAGCCGGGCATCTGACGATTTTCCAGACGCGCACGCGCGGCCCCTTCTGGTCGATACGCCCGGCGCGGATTTTGTGGGGGGCCGTGCTCGGCACGCAAATCGTGGCGACGCTGATAGCGGTTTATGGGCTGTTCATGACGCCCCTAGGCTGGGGTTGGGCGGCGTTCGTCTGGGGTTATGCGCTGGCGTGGTTCCTCGTGACCGACCCTGTGAAGCTGCTCGCCTATCGGATTCTTGATCCAGTCAAAGCGGGAACCAAGCCTGGTTCCAAAAACTCATTAATTGGGTGTAAGCCATAATCGCCGATCTTCCCGGCGTGGGCGCAGAGTCAGCATTGGCTGGCTCTCGCCAAACCAATGTTTTCCGGCACCGCCGACAACTGGACCAACGCCGCTCAAAATTGAGCAGACCGTATACGGAAAATCGTGTCGGACGGGCGTTGTGGCCAGAAACCGTGCCGTCGAGGTTTGCCGGCAGAATTTTCGGCGGTTTGCGCTTGTATCATCACTACGCTGGTTTCGGTATAAATGCCATACACCAACCGGCTGGCGCGATGGAGCCAGCCACGACTGTGCAGCAGTGTGGCGCAATAAAATATGCGCACACGGAACATTGATCCTTGCCCTTGGGATGTGGCTGATACTGCAACGTAGCTTTCGGTGTCATTCCCGGACATTTCTCTGCCGCATGGGCTACGCCAATAGGATTCATGCCTGTAATGGATCCTGCCACCACAGCGCCGGCCGTAATCGCAATACCCTTCAACAGATCACGCCGACGCATACCTTCAGGCTTCAATTTATTGCTTCCATTCTGTTCGTCACACATCGGGGTTACTCCGCCATCATCGGTGTTACAATTGCGCATCTTTAGATCAATTCCCGCCGCTGCCAATTGTTTGGCCTGCCGTGTCGTCGCCTCTCCTACTGCTATGCCATGATGAAAAAATCATAGTGCAATTCAGCGTGTCAAGTCATCCACTACATGATTGGTTCCTGAATATCTGTTGAGCGTGTGCTTGGGAAATCCAATATCCGCATTCAGTCTGAAAATGGCCGTTCAGCAGCGGAGACTCAAGGATCATTATCTGATCCAGAGCAATTGTCTGTATGACGGCACATTGGATACTCATTCTACCTGTGCCATTGTCACGAGGAGATGTGGTAGCCGTCAGTATGTTGACGATCTTGGTCTCCCAGCAACCAGCCTACCACCATGGCTGAGAAAACGGTGATAAGAATCAGGAAGTAGATGAGCCACTGAAAGGCCGCGCCATATACGGTAACCAGAGCGTTGGTGTTGACAGTATCGAGGACATGACTTTCTACGGCAGCCATGTCGCCCATGGCGAGATGCTGTGCTGTTGCGACACGCCACGTTGAGATGTTCTCTGGCAGATGGAATTGAATGAACAAGGTCAGCAGCGCGCTCACGATGGCGATGGCCATGCCTTCGCCCGCCACTCGGGTGGTGCTGAAGATGCCGGTGGCCATGCCAGCGCGCTCCTTGGGCACTACGCTTACCGCCAGGCCATCCATGAGTCCCCACGGAAGCCCCGTTCCGACGCCGATGACCAACAACGGCCCCAAGAG